>OBAO01000076.1_pt1 | contig 140739 bp, 139 predicted proteins | sample 1517541 | NCBI WGS metagenome assembly OBAO01 (sample SAMN04571698, study PRJEB22368) | human gut metagenome | biome: human gut; material: stool | host: Homo sapiens | place: Luxembourg | collected 2012-08-10
CGTTGACGTTGAGCATATCGGCGGTTAAGTTCTCAACGTCGACGTCAACATGCAGGAAACTGTTGCCGCTTGCCTTCCAGCCTTTCAGATTAACCATATCCTGATATTTGTTGTACAGATCAAACGCCGCATTGTTCAAAGACAGCGAAGTTACGGCCTCGGCGTCCAAATCGGCGGTTCCGTCGGCTTTCAGCGCTGCCAGGAAACGTCCGTGCCCGTCCCAGTTGTTGGCGGTCTTGTCCTCGTGCTGGTAAGCACCGAAGCGAAGGGTGGTTCCCTCAACCGCAACTTCGCCGGCGTTGACAATATCGTTGTTAATCGAAATATACTGGTCGGTCAGACCGTTTTCATTCAACACGCCGTCGCCGGTGAAAGCGAGATTGTAGCGGGTGGCATAGTTAATCACATTGTTAGAGTTCTTTCCGCCTTCAATGTTGTCGTTAATCACCCAAGCACCGCCGCCGGCAGTGTCAAAAGTGATGACCGGAACCTCACCCGAGGCACCCGTTTCAACAAAAATCGCATTGTATCTTTTGTTGTAGCTTCTGCCCAGCGTATAGTTGCCGGATATAAAATACGTTTTCTGCTCTCCGGCGGCAAACGTCATCTTTTTCGCCGTATAAACGGCACCTCCCAGAGCCACGTTGCCGGTACCTGCCGCCCGGGAATAGTTGTTCAGAAAATTGCCGGTAATGCTGCCGATAAAAGCGTTGTTATAGTTAAAAACGGCACCGCCGGCCACATTATACCCTCCGGCCACGTAATTGCCGATAAAGTCTCCCCGGATATGGTCTATAACCCTGCTGACCGTCTGAGAGTTGCCGTCATTATAAACGGCTCCGCCATAAGCGAACGTTCCCCCGGATACGTAGTTTCCGATAAAATCTCCGCTGATGCCGCCGATATTTCCCCGGTTGAATATTGCACCGCCGCTGCCGGCATAGTTACCGACAAAGTTTCCGCTGATATTGTCTATCTGATCCCTGTCGTCATTATAGACCGCACCGCCGTACCGGCTTACGTGGTTGCCCAGAAAATTGCCGCCGATGCTGCCGACGGTACCGGCATTATAAAAGGTTCCGCCGTCCTGACCGGATTGATTGCCGATAAAATTACCGGCAACGTTTTCGATCCGGCCGCCGTTATAGACAGCTCCGCCATAGCCGCCGGTGGTGGAATTAGCAACAAAATCACCGGTAATCTTGTCAATCGCACCGTTGTTATAAACGGCGCCGCCGGAAACGTTTGCGACGCTGCCGACAAAATCGGCATCGACTTCCCCGGACAGGGACGACTGCCGGGTATCGTAAACTTTTCTGCCTGCCGGACGGACATTGTCATATTTAAAATATTCCGTCTGCTTGTTCGGCAGATAAACGGCAACGGTGTCCGCATCGAATTTTTCATTTTCCCCGGCTTTTCTCCAAACGGTGCTTCCGGTAGTTGAAAAATTTTCCGGCTTCAGGATAATTTTATAATATTCAGTCGTCAATTTTCCTTCAGCATCCGCCTCAGGCTTCGTAAAACTCCAGTCGTTTTCCGTCCCTTCCGCACAGTCGAACACCTCTCCGGAATTTGCCGCTTTTTGCCTTAACTCTTCAAACGCCGACGTCAACGCCGCCGCCTTTACCGATGAACTTAAAAAAGTGCTTGTCAGAAGCACCAGCCCGATAACAGATTTTCCAGTCATCCTCAGTCCTCTATAACAGTTTTTTGTCATATAAAAAAACGTTCATTTAATTTGCCGTTTTTACCGTTTTCAGTATATAATAAAAAGATTAACAAAATATATCCAATTGATTATTCTTCCGACAAATTTTCATCTTCGGCAGTATTGCGGCGAAAACCTGCGTTCATACGGCCCGCCGCTTCCGCAAAACAAAAAGCTCCGGAAACTTTCCGGAGCTTTGTAAGCAGTTTTCGCACCCAGCCTTCAATACATGGTCGACAGGACGTTTTTGAACTTGGGCAGGTTGTCAAGCGCGCTGCCGGTACCCTTAACCACACAGGCCAGCGGATTTTCGGCAATCGAAACCGGCAGTCCGGTCGCATTGCGCAATACCTGATCAAGGTTGGAAAGCAACCCGCCGCCGCCGGTCAAAACAATACCCTTGTCGACAATATCGGCAGCCAGTTCCGGCGCGGTGTTTTCCAAAGCAACCTTAACCGCTTCAACAATCTGCGCTACCGGATCGGCCAGGCCTTCGGCAATCTGGCGTTCGGTAATGGTAATTTCCTTCGGCACGCCGTTCATCAGATCGCGACCGCGAATCTGAATGCTGCGTCCCTCGCCTTCTTCCGGCGGACAGGCCGAGCCGATTTCCTTTTTGATGCGTTCGGCAGAACTTTCACCGACCAACAGGTTATGGTTGCGGCGGATATAAGAAATGATGGCGTCGTCCATTTTGTCGCCGCCGACCCTGACCGAACGGGCGTAAACAATGCCGCCGAGAGAGATCACGGCTACTTCGGTAGTACCGCCGCCGATATCGACCACCATGCTGCCGGTCGGTTCGGTTACCGGCAGGCCGGCACCGATCGCCGCAGCCATCGGTTCTTCAATCAGACGGACTTTGATGGCGCCCGCCGCTTCGGCAGATTCCTGAATAGCGCGTCTTTCCACCGCCGTGGAGCCGGAAGGAACGCAGATGATAACCATCGGCGAGGCAAACGAACGGCGGTTGTGAACCTTGCGGATAAAATATTTGATCATTTCTTCCGCGATTTCAAAATCGGCAATAACGCCGTCGCGCAGCGGACGGATCGCCTGGATGTTGCCGGGGGTGCGTCCCAGCATCTGTTTTGCTTCGTTGCCGACCGCCAAAACCTGTTTTTTGCCGCGGACTTCTTCAATCGCCACGACCGAAGGCTCGTTCAGCACAATCCCCTTCCCTTTGACATATACCAGCGTATTGGCGGTTCCCAGGTCAATCGCCATGTCAGAAGAGAATAAGCCCATTAATCTTTGCCACATAATGTTTTCTCCGGATTTTTCTTTATGATTAACTTGCTTTTTATATCATTACGCAAATTTCTGCAACATATTATATTGCTTTTTAACATCATTTATGAAATCCGCCTGCCCGGCGTAACAGTCCGGCAAAGTAACATCGGCCTCAAGCTTGTTGCGAAACCAGGTCAGCTGGCGCTTGGCATATTGCCGGGTGTGCAGTTTGGCGTTTTCCGCCGCTTCTTCAAAACCGGTTTCGCCGCGAAGATACGCCGCCAGTTCCGGCACCCCCTTCGCCTTCATTACCGGCAGGCTTTCCGACACTTGGCGGGCAAGCAGGCCGGCGACTTCTTCCAGGGCGCCCGAAGCCGTCATAATGTCAAAACGCAGATTGCAGCGGCGGTCGAGCACGGCTTTTTCCGGCAGCAGCCTGATTGCCAGAAAACGCGCTTCCGGCAGTTTTTTGACCATCGGCCGCTTAAACCATTCGGCAATCGACAGGCCGGTGGTCATAAAAATCTCGAAAGCGCGGCGCACCCGGGTGGCATCGGCCGGATTGACCAGGGCGGCACCTTCGGGATCAACCGCCGACAGGCGTTCAAACAGAGCGCCGACGCCCTCGCCGTTCACAATTTCCAGCGCCTCCCCGCGGACGGCGGGATCGACTTCGGGGATCGGCGTCGAACCGTTGATCAGGTTGTCCAGATAAAGACCGCTGCCGCCGACGACCACGGGCGTCCGGCCGGCCGAAAAGGCTTTGCGGATTTCCGCCGCCGCATCTTCCAACCAGGAAACCACGTTGCCGTTTTCCTCGTCTTCCAGATATTCGTATAAACGGTGAGGCGCTTTTTGTTTATCTTCGGCCGAAGGGGCGGCGGAAATGACCGGAATCGACTTATAGACCTGACTGGCGTCAGCATTGACGACCACGCCGTCAAACGTCAGCGCCAGATCAATCGCCAGCCGAGATTTTCCCGAAGCGGTCGGCCCGCCGATGACTATCGCGAGATTTTCCGGCACTTGGCTTCCTCCACCAAAATCCGGCACAGTTCGCGATAACTGCCGCCGGCGTATTTAAATTGTTCGGGCACCAGCGAGAGCGGCGTCATTCCCGGGTTGGTGTTGATTTCCAAAACCACTACGCCGTCTTTCTCGTTATAACGCATGTCGGTGCGGGAAACGGTGTTGCAGCCGAGCGCCCGGTGCAGCTTTTCGGCATACCGGAGAGCGGTGTTGAAAGCGGCTTCGGGTATTTCCGCCGGAATGACATGCTCGGTCACGCCATCGGTATATTTTGCCCGATAGTCGTAAAAACCGCTTTTCGGGCGCATTTCCGTCACCGTCAGAGCCTTGCCGTTTAAGACGCTGACCGTCAGCTCTTTGCCCTCGATATATTTTTCAACCAGAATTTCGCGTTCCTCGTCGGCATAGTCAATCGCTTGCAAATCCTCCGGTGTGCGGACGATATAAACGCCGACGCTCGAACCGTCGCTGACCGGCTTGACCACATAAGGCATGGCAACCATGGTGCCGTTCTGCCGCAGAGCGCGGAAAGTCGTTTTTTCGCCGAACGGCACCTTAATCCCCGCCGACTGGCAGATCCATTTGGTCAGATCCTTGTCCATTCCGACCGCGGAAGCTTTCAGTCCCGAATGAGTATAGGGAATCTGCAACAGGTCCAGAAGCCCCTGGATTTCGCCGTCTTCGCCCCAATTGCCGTGAAGCGCGTTAAACACCGCGTCCGGCTTTTCTTCCCAAAGCGTTTTGATCAAAGCCGCGGTATCGGTCAGATCATGCTCGATCACCTTATAACCGCATTCGCGCAAAGCCGCAGCCGCCCCCCGGCCGGTCACCAGGCTCACTTCCCGTTCGGCCGAAAAGCCGCCCGCCAGCACCAAAACTTTCTTTGACATTTTACGAAAATCCCTATATTAAAGTAGTAAATCCAGCCCGGAATATAACAAAAAAATTTTAAGAAAGCCACAAAATTGATAAAAAAATTTCTGGTTGCCGCCCTGACCGCGGTTGTGTTCGCTTCCTCCGCCGAAGCGCTCAGCGTCAAACACGACTTCACCGCTTTCGTCGGCCCGTTCAACGCCAGCACCGCCGAATTTGAATATACGCTGACAAAAAAAAGCTACGCCGTCCGCTCGGTGGTGCGCACCAACGGCACTTTCGGTTTTTTGTACCCTTTTGAGGCCAACTACTACACCGGCGGCAGCATTGAGGGCGACAGGCTGGAAACTTCCGCCTACCGCTACACTTCACAGTCACGCTTCAACAAACGCAGCAAGGTAATGATCTATAACGAAGACGGCCAGCCGGTTTTTGCCGTCAGCAGCAAAAACGGCAGGGAAAAGAAAAAAGAAATCGAAGCCACGGCCGACAGCAAAAACACCACCAATCTGCAAACCGTGCTGGCCGCCATTGCCCGGCAATACAACCTAGTGGGCTTTTGCGATTCGCGGATTCCGATTTTTGACGGCAAACGCCGTTTTGACGCCATTTTCCGCGACGAAGGAAAAGAAGAGATAAAGGCCAACGAATATTCCGCCTTTGCCGGCCGTGCCGCCAAATGTTCAATGTATATCGACAAACTCGGCGCCGAAGGCGACGATCTGCTGTGGCAGCTGTCTTCCGACCGGCCGATCTATTTTTGGATTCTGAAAGACGCGGCAAGCGGCGCGCCGTTTATCGCGCGGGTAAAAATAAACGAAACCCCGCTCGGGGAAATGAACGTTTACACCACTAAAATCGAGGTAAAAAAATAATGGTTTCAGAACTTTTGCTGCCGGCAGGTTCGCCGGTCAAACTCAAAACCGCGATCCTTTACGGCGCCGACGCGGTCTATGCCGGCACGCCGGACATGAGCCTGCGCACCCAGTCGCAGTTTTCGCTCGACGACATCAGGGAAGGCATTGACTTCGTTCATGCCGCCGGCAAAAAAATTTATCTGACGCTCAACCTTTACACTCACAACAAAGATGTTGAAAAACTGCCGCATTTTGTCGACACCTTAAGACGGCTTAAGCCCGACGGGGTACTGATTGCCGATCCCGGCGTCTTCCTTTACTTAAAAGAACACGCGCCGGAGCTGAAGCGTTTCGTTTCCACCCAGGCCAACATCTGTTCCTACCAGACAGTCAAATTCTGGCAGTCGCTCGGCGCCGACCTGTGCGTTCTCGGCCGCGAAGTGTCTTTTGCCGAGATGGCGGAAATCCGCAGACAATGCCCCGATATCATGCTTGAAACCTTCGTCCACGGGGCAATGTGCATGTCTTATTCCGGCCGTTGCCTGATTTCCAACTTCCTTGCCGACCGCAGTGCCAACCAGGGCAAATGCGCACACTGCTGCCGCTGGCACTACCGACTGCACGTACGCCTGAAAGACGGTACCGTCCGCGACCTCAACATCACCCCGGAAAACCGCGGCATGTTCGAATTTCTGGTCAAAGAAGACTTCCGCCCGGGAGAGCTTTACGAAATTATCGAAGACGAACACGGCGCCTACATCATGAACTCGAAAGACCTGTGCCTGATGCCGCGCTTAAACAGCCTGCTTGACATCGGCATGCATTCGCTGAAAATAGAAGGCCGCAACAAAACCGAATATTACGCGGCGATCACCGCCCGCAGCTACCGGCAGGCGATCGACGACTATCGCCGCGATCCAAAAAACTGGTCGCCCGACCGCTATATGGACGAACTTTATACCCTGCAGAACCGCGGCTATTGTCTCGGCTTTTATGACGGTCATCTGACCAACCTCAGCCAGAATTACGAATATACCCGCACGCTCGGCGACTGGCTGTTTGCCGGTTCGATTGTCGAATGGCAGGGAGACGACATTATTTTTGAAGTGCGCAACTATATCAACGGCGGCGAATTTATAGAATTTCTGGTACCCGGCTCGCTTGAAAACGTTCGCTTGGCCTTAAACGAGTTTGAAGACGCAGACAGCGGGGAAATCACCCCGCGGGTTTCCGCCGGACAGGGCAAGAAAATCCGCATTCCCGCCGCGGCTTTCGGCCGGTCGGCGGAAATCGTCCGGGAAAAGCTGCCGCAATACACGGTTGCGCGCAAACCGGCGGCTTTGCAAACCGACGCCCGGGAAATGCTTGACCGCAAAAAGGAAGAATTTGCCGCCCTCTGCCGGCAGGATTGAACTTTCAAGGAAAATTCCGCCGGTCGTTTCAGACCCGCCGTTCAAATTCGGTCTGCGGCCGTTCGCGTTCGCGCCGGGCGGCGCGCATTTCGCGGGCGGTGTCGTCCAGCAGTTCGGAAATCATCTGACAGTCGCGCCCGTCGCCGTATGTGCTGCAATCCGCCTTGGCCCAGGCTTTTTTCAGAAAAGACTTTTTCACCGCGGCATCACTCTCGCGCCGGGCCTGTTCGACATAGGCGGTAATTTCGGCAATGTCTTCTTCCTTGCGGATGATTTTCTTCACCGTATCCAGCCAGGCGGCAATGTCTCCGGCCTGTTTGTACAGACGGGCGATTTTGCGGTAAACGGTTATGCGGTCGTACTGACGGGGAGAAAACGGCAGCGCGTTGCGATAATATTCGACCGCGCGGGAAACGTCCGGATCGTTCTCCGCCGCCAGATTTCCCATATTGTTGTAAGTCCAGAACAAAACCGTGTCGCGCGCCGGTTTGCTCTCAAGCGGGCAGTTGCCGCCGTCGCGGCAAAAATCGGCCACCATCTGCCAAGCCGTCAGCTTGTCCTGCCAAAGCTCAAGCCGGGTTACCGCTTCCGCCGCTTTTTTATAGGCGGTAAAAATGTTTTCGCTGCTGTTTCCCATAGGCATGTCTCCTTGTTTATAAGAAGATATGCGCTGAAGCCGCCGCTTCCATCGGAAATTAGTTTTAAACGATATCAAACTTTCCGTCGGTTATATCAGGCAAAAAGCCGCGGATGACCGGCGGCAGAAAAGTAATGCCGTCGACGCGCGCCGTCAGCGGGCCGCGCCGGCAGGCCGCAATCATGCGTTCAATATTTTCTTCTTCCCCGCGCATGAAAACCTCGACGCCACCGTCTTCGGTGTTGCGCACCCAGCCGGAAACGCCGCCGAGAGCCTTGGCCGTCCGCTTTGTCCACCAGCGAAAACCGACGCCCTGCACCCGGCCGCAGATCTTGAGATAAACGGTTTTAACGCTCATTGGCGCAAAAACTGTTCAATATCGTGCAATTCCCGTTTCAGATCCTGACGCCGCTGCTCGGAAGTGCTTTCCCGGCCCCAGTGTTCGGACTGCCACAGTTCTTCCAGGTTGGCGGCGTCAAAAGCCTGCTCGGCGGTGATATGGCCTTTCACCAGCGCCGCCGCCAGCAGTTCCGATTTGGTGTTGACGGCAGCCAGATAGAAAGCCGCCAGTTCCTTGTCGGACAGATTTTCCATAAAATTTTTCAAATTGCTTAAGGAATACGGATCCTGTTCGGGCACGTTCAAGTCGCGGGTGGTGATGTATTTGGCGTTGATCTCCCGGTTTGCCCAGTTCAAAATCGGGTTCCACAGCTGCTCCTGCTTTTTGATCAGTTCGTCGTTGTTGCCCCAGAACAAAAGCGAATCAGTGGGCGCAAACTGTACCAGTCTATCAATTACGTCCTGCCGGCAGTTTCGGATTTCCCCCACCGCCTGTTTGAGTTTTTCTACCGTCATCTTTGCCTTCCCTGTTTAAAATTCGGCGTGATTATAACCGAATTACTTTAACAAGTTCTTAATCAGCTTTTTCGCGCCGTTTTCCAAAGCCTTGGCCGCATCTTTCGTTACCGCGGCCCCTTTGTCCGCAACCCCGGCCGCTCCCTGGTAGGCGTCCTGAGCGGCGCCGCTGACGCCCGAAGGCTTGGGAAAACGATCCTGATACGCGGTGCCTTTGAGAGCGGTGTAGCACGGCGCGGAATCGCGGTCAAGCAGCAGCCCGGCTCCGGCGTAGGCAGGACCGGCGGCAACACCGGCAATGGTACGCAGCGCCCCGCCCTTATCCAGCGCAATTTTCGGATTTTGCAAAGTGCCGCTGATTTCAATCAGATTGCTCAGCGCCTGCATGATGCCGACGTCGTCAATACCGTTGCGATAGGCGTTCAGGCTCAGTTTGAGCTTGTCGTTTTGCAAATTGACGGTGCCACCGCTGACCAGCGTCAGCTTGTCGGAATCAACCGCAATCCCTTTGGGGAAACTGACGTTGCCGTTGCTGACATCGGCCCGCACGACCGCGCATTTCAAATCCACCTTTTCGGTTTTGGAAGTGTCTATCTTCAAAACATTCATCAGCTGACTGACAAAACTGTTGGTAAGCCAGCTGAGACGGCCGGTCTGCAGCGTCGACTTGTCGACAATCACGACCAGCCGGCCGGAAAGCGAATTGACCAGCGCGCGCCAGGTGTCGCCGCTGCCGCTCAGATCGGCCGAAAGCAGACTTTCCCCGCCGGAAACGATGCCGAAATCGGTACTGTTCGTTACCTGAAACTCCTTATGCAGACTTTGCAGCACCATATCTTTCGTATCGGCTTTCAGTATCAGCGAACGGGTACCGGCATTAACCGCGGCCACGATGTCCGCGGTTCCCTGCCCGAACCGCAGTTCAAGCGGATTGACGTTCAGCACGCCGTTTTTCAGCGATGCCGTAAGCCTAACGTCGTCAACCGAGAGACTGTCGTTGACAATCAATTTGGCCACGCCGACCTTGAAGTCGCCGTTGACGGTCTTCAGCAGCTCATAGGGAATCTTGTCGTTCGGCACCAGTTCGCTCGCATTGGCGGAAGCAATCAGCGGCGGCAGGTTAAACGCGGTCGGACTTTGCGGATTAAACGACCGCAAATCAATCTTATCGCTTTTCAGATCAGCTCTGACATACGGAACCTTGCCTGAGATGTCGGCGCCCGCGGTACCGGTAATTACGTTATTAACCACATTAAGCGAGGAAATATTGAGCGAAACGCTTTTCAGATCGGCTTTGCCGCTTGCAATCAGCGTCGTTTCCGGCGCGTTGAAATTGCCCGCCGGGTTATAAACGTTCATTTTAAACTCCGCCCGCAGCTTGTTCATCACGTCGTAAAGTTCGGCCTGCACCGAAGCCTTGACGTTCAGGGCGGTCACTTCAACGTTGGCCGGCCAGGCTTTGCCGGCATCAAACAATCCGGCCAGAGAACCGGTATCGCCTTTGCCGGCGATATTCATACCGTCAAAAACCAGATCCCAGCCGATATTCATCGGCGCGTTGATGCCTTCGGTCGAAAAGGTCAGACTGTTGATTTCAAGCTTTACCGGTTCGGCGCCGGAAGCCAGGTACTGCACCTCGCTTTTTTTCACCGCCACTTCGCGGGCAACCACGTCGGTCAGGGTGTTAAGAAAAGCGGGAGTACCGCCGGCAGCCTCTTCGGCATGGGCGGAAGCGATCAGCCAGCCGCCGGAAGAAAAGGCGGTTTTGGCAGATTCGGCCGTTTTTACCGGCGCAAAAGTCCAGTTGTTTTTGCCGTCTTTGGCCGTTTCCAGAAAAATTTTGGCATCGCTGATCACCGCTTTGTCAACCACCACCTGTTTTTTCAGCAGCGGCAGCAAAGAGAATTTCAATTCAAGTGAGCCGATTTCCGCCATTTGCGGATTTTTCGCCCAGGAGGGGTTGGACAGGCTGACGTCGTTGATGATGAGCGTCGGAATCAGCGAAACGCCGAGAGAGGCATCGCCTTTAACCGCAAGTTTGCGCCCGGTCTGTTCGTAAACGATTTTTTCCGCATACGACTTATATTTGTTCAAGTCAAACGTTTTGAGGAAAACATAGCCGCCGACGACAACCACGACGACCAGCAGCAAAACAATTCCCAGCAGCCATTTCACAAAACGCATTTCTATCCCTCCCGTCAATGACAACAATTTTATTTTCAGTTTTTGAAAGCAAGTCCGGCCGCCTCCAGCCCGGCTTTAAAATGAGCCGGCAGCGGAGCGGTGATTACGGTTTGCTTATTATATAGGGCCGACAAATCGATTTTGTAAGCATGCAGATGCAATTTGTCGGCAAACAAGTTAAATTTTCTTCTTTCGGGACCGAAGTAACGGTCGTCACCGACGATCGGACAGCCGATCGATTCAAGATGTGCACGGATCTGATGGGTGCGCCCGGTCAGCGGGCTGGCTTCCACCAAGGCAAAACGATCGCCGATGCTGTCCAGCACCCGGTACAGGGTACGCGCGCTCTGGCCGTCCGGAGCAACGATCATTTTTTCTCCCGCTTTTTTCAGCGGCACTTTAATTTCTCCCTGTTCTTCCCGCGGACAGCCGACAGTCAGCGCCAGATAGGTTTTCGGCAGCCGGTGGGTGCGAAAAGCGCCGGTCAGAAGCTCGGCATACTTGCGATTGCGCGCCAGCAGCAGGATGCCGCTGGTGTCTTTGTCGATCCGGTGTACCAGTCTGGGACGTTCTTCCTTTTCAAATTTCAGACCGTCAAGCAGCCCGTCGACATGAAAATGCGTGTTGGTGCCGCCCTGCACGGCCAGCCCCGAAGGCTTGTTGATCGCGATCACGTTGTCGTCTTTGAAAATTACCAGACTGCGGATGAAATCGATTTCCTTCGGCGCCAGTTCGGCGCTTTTTTCCGCCGCGGCTTCGCCTTCTTTTAACGGCGGGATCCGCACTTCCTGTCCGGCGGCCAGCTTCAGCGAGGCTTCCGCCCGTTTGCCGTCAACCTTGATCTGCTTGGTGCGCAGCAGCTTTTGCAGCCGCCCCAGCGTCAGGTTCGGATAATATTTCAAAAACCAGCGGTTCAGCCGCATGCCGTCGTCGGCTTCCTTTACCTTGATCAGTTCCACAGACATAACTTATTTTCTTTCCATCATTTCTTTTTTCAGAGCCATCAGCTGCATGAAATCCTCTTCCCGGCCGGCGTTGTCCGCCCGGCGTTTCAGTTTTTCGCAGCGTTCCAGGTGCCGTTCCATCGGAATCAGTTCCAGACTTTCGATAAACCTGTCAAAATCGTCGCCGGTCTTAAAAGAAGGCTCTTTTTTGCCGAATTCGTAAATTTCCAGCGGATAACCGCGTTCGACCGCCTGCATGACAAATTCTTCCACCGCCGCCGACACGTTCATCGACGTGCTCGGTTTCACGCCGAGAGGATTGCCCGAAGGGTAGCCGAACTTTTCCCGCAGCTGCCGGTGGCGGGAAAAAGCGTCGTCGTTGTCCATTTTCCGTTCGACCACGTTCATCGCCGCCTGATATTCGTCAACCAACATGATTTTGAGTTTGGTTTGATAACCAAACTTCGGAACATGTTCCAACATTTTGAACGTATTTTGCAGCACCGAAGTGTCATAGACGATGTTCATTTTGTTTTTGACCGCCGCCTTGTAAATTTCATTTGACACCACGGTGGCAAAACGGCCGACCTCCCGGTCGCAAAAATCTTCGCGAATGTCGATGCCGAGCGTTTTCGCATATTCGGCAATAACATGATCGGAAGAGATGACCACCGCGTTGTCAATGGTTGACGCCAGGGTGGACTTACCCGACCCCGGCGCACCGACCAGGGCGTAAAAAGTCGGACTTTCCGACGGCGTTTTTCCTTTCAGCGCCTCGGCCACCATCCGCTCGGTAAAAACCTGCCGTTCGTCTTCCGCCAGTTCAATCATTGTCCGTCCTCCTCCTGCTGTTTGTTTTTGTTCTTTTCGCGGCGGAGTTTGTCAAAATACTCCACCCGTTTTTTCACTTCCCGTTCAAAACCGCGTTCCACCGGAAAATAAAGCTTCTGCCGGCCGATGCCGTCGGGAAAGTAGTTCTGCCCGGAAAAGCCGTCTTCCAGATCCTGGTCGTAAACATAGCCCCGGTTATAACCCAGCTCTTTCATCAGTTTGGTCGGCGCGTTCAAAATATGTTTCGGCGGCATCAGCGAACCGGTCTTTTTGGCCAGATCAAAAGCTTTGTGCATGGCTTTGTAAACCCCGGCCGACTTAGGCGCGGTGGCCAGATAAACCGTCAGCTGCATCAAAGCCAGATCGCCTTCCGGCGACCCCAGCCGTTCATAAGTGTCCCAACAGGCAATCGCCTGAGTGACGGCGTTCGGATCGGCCATCGACACGTCTTCCACCGCAAAACGGGTCAGACGGCGGAAAATATATTTCGGGTCTTCGCCGGCCGCCACCATCCGCGCCACCCAGTAAAGGGCGGCGTCGACATCGGAACCGCGCAATGATTTGTGCACGGCGGAAATCAGGTTGTAGTGGCCGTCGCGCCCCTTGTCATAGACCGGCGCCCGCGAACGGATGATTTTAAGCAGGCTTTCCCTGTCAAAAACCTCGCCTTCTTTGGCATAGTTCAACACGCTTTCCGCCAGGTTGAGGATATAGCGCCCGTCACCGTCGGCGGTGGCCTTCATCAGTTCGCGCGCCTCATCGTCAACCGGCAGCCGGCGACCGGTTTCTTTTTCCGCTCGACGCAAAAGCTCCTCGAAATCGTCGGAATTAAGACGGTTTAAAACAAATACCTGACAGCGGGACAAGAGCGCCGCGTTCAATTCAAACGACGGATTTTCGGTGGTGGCGCCGACAAGAATGACGGTGCCGTCTTCCACATAGGGCAGAAAACCGTCCTGCTGCGACTTGTTGAAACGATGAATTTCGTCTACGAACAAAAGCGTGCCCTTGCCCTGGTTGGCGCGGCGTTCCTGCGCATACTGAAAAACCCTTTTCAGATCCGCCACGCCGGAAAAAACGGCGGAAATCTGCTCAAAGTACAAATTGGTATGTTCGGCGATCAGGCGGGCGATGGTGGTTTTGCCGCAGCCCGGCGGCCCCCAGAGAATGAAAGAGGTGATTTTGCCCGACTTCACCATCCGCCCGAGCGGCGCGTCCGGCCCCACCACATGGTCCTGCCCGACCACTTCGCTTAAATTCTGCGGGCGCAAACGGTCGGCCAGCGGGCGTTTGACTTTCTGCGAAAACAAAGTGTCTTCCATGGCCGCCCCTACCGCTGATAACCGCCGCGGTCGCGGCCGTTAAAGAGTTCCGGATTTTCCTTTTGCCGGCGTTTGGCTTCCAGCACCCGGCGTTTGCGTTCTTCGATCACGCTGCGCAGTTCCTCCTTGTTGGCTTTGTTTTGCTGACGGATATGTTCCAGCGCCTCTTCGTCTTTCACCGGCGCCTTTTCCTTGTGTTTGAACACCTTTTGGCCGAACTTTACCAGATTTTCCACATCCATGCCCTTAAAGCCGGAAACGTTGTAAACTCCGAAATTGCGCGCGTCGTTTAAGAAAAAGTCGGTAAAGTCGATGAACTTTCCGGCTTTGCGGACTTTCTTTTTCGGCGCCAGAATTTTTTTCAATTCCATTGCCGTCGGCACATGTCCGAGCGCCTGAGCAATCTGTTCGGGAGTGATGATGCATTCGCTTAAGTCCAGCTCCATGATGTTGACGCCGGTAAAGTCAACGCCGGTAAAGTCAACGCCGCGAAGATTGACCCTGCTCAGGTCGATTTTGCGCAGGTCGAGCATTGTCAGATTGATGCGGGTCAGATTGAGCTTATGCGGATAATACTGCGCCAGATATTCAATCAGTCCCTGCAGCTCTTCCAGACTGATGTCGTCAATCGTAATGTCGAGCAGAATGGCGTCCTGGAAATAAACGTCGGTCAGCACCACGTTGTTCATGATCGCGCCGGTAAAGTTGGTGCCGATCAGCTGGGCACCGGCAAACACCGCGCCCGTCAGGTCGGCGCCGGAAAGGTTGGTGTTGGTCAGGTTGGCGCCGGAAAAGTCCGCTCCCCGCAGATCGGAACCGGAGAAATTGACGCCCGACAAGTTGGCGGCCGAAAAGTTGGCGTTTGACAGGTCTTCATGGTCAAACTCGCCGTTTTCAAGGTTTTTGCCGTTAAACTCGATATTTAATATCGGCAGGTCATCCTCTGGCGAACGGGAAACGGCATGCCAGGGATCGGGGCCGCCGCCGTCGTCATCGTCGTCCGGCGGCAGCGGCAGTTCTTCGTCTTCAGCCTCTCCGCCGCCTTCTTCATCTTCATCATAATCGTCAAAATCCCGCTCATCTTCCGCCGGACCGTCATAATCCCCGTCGTCATAATCGTCTCCGGCAGCGGCATAATCCTCTTCATCATCGGCGCGGCGATACCCCTCCTCATCGTCCGCTTCGTCATCATCTGCCGAACGGCGGCCGCTTTCGTCATCCGCCGGCCGGTCGTAATCTTCTTCGTCGTCATAACCGGCGGGGTCTTCATAACGCTCCCGCTCGTCATATTCGTCATCGTCTTCCGGCAGATATTCATCCGCGGCAAAAGCCTCTTCGCGGGACGAAACATCGTCATCATCCTCCGCGGGCTCCTCCTCTTCGGTGCGAATGTTTCCGCCGGCGGTATACTCGGGATAGGCGCGGCGCAGGTTTTCGTCTTCCTCTTCGTCATAAACGGCAAACGTTCCGTCTTCCCCTGTTTCCAGACGGGAAGCGCGGGCCTTGTCCCTTATCGCTTTCAGAGCGGCTATTTTTTCTTCGTCGGAAGCCATCTTCACCCCTGCAACCATTTATCCTGCCGGCTTTTTATCATAGCTTAAGAAAAGTAAATTTACAAACCTTTTATATGCTCTCGTCAAAAAATTCGCCGCCGATGACGTTTTTGGCGATCTCATAGCCGAACCCTGCGCGCACAAGGGCCGCCAGGTCCTTCTGCCGGCAGGCGTTCCGCTCTTCCCCGCTTTTGCGGAAAGGGCCGATCTTCTTTTTGCGGGCAAAGTTTTCGGCCGCTTTCTCCTCGTCAATTTCCGTCGCCGACAAAATCTCTTCCGTCACTTCGTCTTGCACGCCCTTTTGCTTCATTTTCTGACGGATCCAGCGTTCCGGTTTGCCGGCCGCGAGGTAAGCGGAAATTTTGGCTTCCGCATATCTGGCGTCGTCAAGGTAGCCCACGCGCTCAAAACCGGCAATGATGTCTTCGATCCAGGCCTCCGCCTGCCGCCGGTCAAAATCCGGATTTTCCCGCGCATGGTCAAAAACCCGCCGGCTCAGCACCCGGCGCAGGTTGTCGGCCGAAGAATCAAAACGTTCAAGGTAATAAAGGGCGATGTTTTTTAAACGTTCCGGCGTAATTTTCCGCTTTTTGCGGGGAGAAACCGGCTTTTTTTCGTCATTTTCCATTGCAAACATCCTATTTTCACTTGATTTTTATATAAGCGGCATGTTAAACAATAAAATAGAATTTACAAGCATAAACCGTATTAACAACTATGGATTGGACCAATGATCAAAAAAATTCTTTCTATGTTTTGCGCCGCGGCACTCGTTTCCGGCCTGGCCGCCTGCGCCTCCACCGACGAAGCCGTTCCGCAAAAATACAACGAACCCCGTTTTAACGCCGACGGCATTGTCAACCTGAAAGTCAATAAAGTGGAAGTCGTTTCCGAATTTACGCCTTCCTTCACCCGTCCGAACGTTGAGCACCTGTTCCCGGTTTCGATCGAAAAAACGGCCAAACTGTGGGCGACCGACCGGCTGAAAGCGGTTGACTTTTCTTCCGACAAGCAGGCGACTTTCATCATCAAGGACGCAAGCGTAACCGAAGAAGTAGTCAAATCCGACAAACTGTTTGAAAAAGACAGCCTGAAATACCGTGCCAAGCTGTCGGTGGTTTTAAAAGTCAACGACCCCTATAATTTCTCCAGCGCGGAAACTTCTCTTGAAGCCTGGCGCGAACTGACCATCCCGGTCGACACCAGCATCGAGGACAAAGAAAGATACTGGAACAGCATGGTTGAAAAACTGTTTGAGGAATTCAACGCCCGCATGCAGATAAACATCAACAAATATCTGAACATGTACGTTGCCGATTCCGAATACATTCAGGATTACGACAAATAAACCAGACTTATCAAGCATGAAGCCCGGACTTTCAAAAATCCGGGCTTTTTTTTGCGCCGCTTACGATATTCAACTTACCGAAGTTCGATATAGAGTTTTTTCCATCTTTCCTTGCTCATTAAGATGTTGCAAAGATTTTACTTAGCAATTTCGTCACCTTGAATTCATCAGGTGAGTTTTGTTTTAAATCAAAGTAAATAAGCAAAACAAAGGGAGTGTTGATTAAAAGAAAGCTCTTGCCAACGGGCGGTAATTTCTTTAATATCAACCCTGCACTCGGGAGGCCGGGTGCGGAGTGTCGTAACTCCTCATGTAAATAAAAAAGCCCTTTAAGAGGGAGGTGCGGACATAAGTCGTTTTTTCCGGACGAATAACGCACACTGATTACATGCAGTTACGAACTCCCTCACCTTGTATTTACCAAGGTGAGTTTTGTTTTAAATCAAGGTAAATAGGCAAAACAAAGGGAGTGTTGATTAAAAGAAAGAACTTGCCAACGGGCGGTAATTTCTTTAATATCAACCCTGCATCCGGGAGGCCGGATGCGGAGTGTCAGAGCTCCTTTAGCGAAAAACATGTTTCCCTTTAAGAGGGAGCTGCTGATATAAGCGTATCTTTATTGATATGACGAATAAAGCAGACTGTTCGCTAACAGTTCTGAACTCCCTCACCTTGAATTCATCAAGGTGAGTTTTGTTTTAAATCAAGGTAAATAAGCAAAACAAAGGGAGTGTTGGTTAAAAGAAAGAACTTGCCAACGGGCGGTAATTTCTTTAATATCAACCCTGCATCCGGGAAGCCGGATGCGGAGTGTCACAACTCCTTTCACAGAAAAAAGAACGACTCCTGTAAAGAGGGAGCCGGGGATATAAGGCTATAAGCGCGAATAACCCGGACTGTTCTGTGATCAGTTGTGAACTCCCTCACCTTGGTTTTACATCAAGGTGAGTTTTGTTTTAAATCAGGGTAAATAAGCAAAACAAAGGGAGTGTTGATTAAAAGAAAGCTCTTGCCAACAAGCGGCATTTTCTTTAATATCAATCCTGCATCCGGGAGGCCGGGTGCGGAGTGTCGTAACTCCTCATGTAAATAAAAAAGCCCTTTAAGAGGGAGGTGCGGACATAAGTCGTTTTTTCCGGACGAATAACGCACACTGATTACATGCAGTTACGAACTCCCTCACCTTGGTTTTACATCAAGGTGAGTTTTGTTTTAAATCAGGGTAAATAAGCAAAACAAAGGGAGTATTGGTTAAAAGAAAGCTCTTGCCAACGGGCAGCAATTTCTTTAATATCAATCCCGCATCCGGGAGGCCGGGTGCGGAGTGTAACGGCTCCTTTAGAACAACAGCAACTCCTCTTAAGGGGAGCTGCCGATATAAGCATATCTTTAACGGTATGACGAATAAGGCAGACTGCGTTCTAACAGTCGTTAACTCCCCGCCTTGGAATTTGTTCCGGGCGGTTTTGTTTTTTATCATAAACAAAATTAAGGAGTTACAAACATGAAATCCAAACTTCACCTCAAACAAAAAATCGGCCGGAAATTGGGCGAATACCGTCGCAATCACGGGATTCGCCTGGAACATGCGGCCAAACAAAGCGGTGTTCCGTGGCAGATGATAGACCAGCTTGAGCTTGGCAGCACCGCCCAATGGAGCGCCTACAAACTGTTGCTTGATTTTTACGGCAAAGGGATTGGCATTGAGCTGGTAGACAGGAAACCCGGCAGCTTTCGTCCTCAGGGGATCAGCGAACAGGAGAAAGAAAAGTACCTTCGCCGGGAACCCGGCGCGTATAACCGGTCAGGGAAAGCCGGGGAGAAGGAAGAACTTTCTCCGCCGGAATTGTTGTAAAACCGAAAACCGTTCCGTTTTACCGCGGAACGGCCGGTTCGGAAAAAGCGCAACGATACGCAAAGGAAAAGCGCCGGCAGTTTGTCGGCGCTTTTTGTGATTCGAAGTCTGCGTAAGCAGGCAGATGCAGACATACCGGCCCGGCCGTAAGGCTTGCGCAGCTTCGGGCCGGGTATTTGAGTTTCGGAATGGTTAATACCATCAGCATTAGCCGGTGGCGTTTCATGACGAGAGCCCTTCCGTCCGGACCGGCGCTTTTTATCTCTGTCCGCCCGAACAGACGTCCGAACCACAAAAAAGAACCATCGGCATAACCGGCAGCATCAACCGTTTCAAACCGCAAAAGCCCGTCAAAAAGCTTCGCAAGCCTTCCGTCCGGATCGGCGCTTTTTATCTCTGTCTGCTCAAGCCAACATTCAAGCCATAAAAAAAGAACCACCGGCAGTTCTTTTTCATTATATTAATTTTAGAAAGGCCACCTGACAGAAATGTATTTTTTCAGGCTTTTTCTAAACGGTCAGACCATGATTTTTTATTATGACAGAATCCCATGCAATTTATAAATTTTATAAAAATGACCGCCATTGTCAGGTTATCGGCGTCGGGCAAACCTTCCGAAAACTTGGAAAACACGTTCACTTATAATGTTTCATACGCCCCGTTGATTTCTCCGAAGGGCAAATTTGGGCGAAAACCGGCCAAAATGCATGAAGAAATAAAAAGCAGGAATCCGCAATTTGAAAAAATTAAATAAAAAACGGTATTCAAAAAACTACGATTATGCCAAGTGAGTTTTATGAAAAACGTTTAATTCAAAACCGCTGCCGGCTGACGTCCCCGGCCGGCGTCGAAAGTCAGCACCGGCAGGCGCACGCTTTCGGCAATTTTGGCTGCGCCTTTCAAGATTTTGCAGCTGCCGTAGAAAACCGCATGAGCGGCCTTGAGCGGCGCGGTGGCGCTGAATTCGAAATATTCGCCCGGCTCCAGCTCGGGAATTTCACCGCTGAAACCGTCCGAATCGTCGCAGAAACTGCGGCCGCTGTCATCGGTAATGTTCCAGTTTTTGCCAAGCAGGGTAATTTTTTCGTCGGAATTGTTTTCAATGCAGAAATAGTAGCCCCAGAGGAACTCCTCTCCGGCGCGGTAAGAAGAATCGACCAGTTCGGAAGCGGCGGTAATTACAACGTCGCCTTCTTCCATCACGATCATGTCATCCGTATCCGTCATCTGCTTAACCTTTTATTAATCTTTCTTAACCAAAGGTTATTAGGAGTCTGAATTTTTTGCAATCGGGGAATCCGATTGTTCACAAAGTTATGCACATTTTAAACGCAGCTTTCCGCTTTCCGCCAAAAAAACACAAAAAAAAGCGGCTCCGGCCGCTGCCGGAACCGCCGTACGGACATACTTTCCGTTTTATCGGCCGTTTTGCGCGGCGGAATCGGAACGACGGACGTCAAAAGCCGGCGACGGAGTCGCTCTGCCTTCGATTTCCAGATCGGGATTAACAAAATTCATCGTGCCTTTTTCGTAAAAATAAAAATCGCGGCGAATTCGCGCCCGGTCTTTTACCGACAGTTCGTTCCATTCCTTTTCGCTGATATTGTACGGATAAGTTTCTTTCGGAGCCAGGCTGCAGGCCGACAGCAAAGCAAAAGCCCCGAGCAACAGTAATTTTTTCATTGACAGTCTCCATAAAAAATCCGGCATCTTTTTCGTTTTTTCTTGTAGCACCGGCCGGTTAAAATGCGGTTAAAAATCGCTGCCGCACCCCGTTTCATGTTTCCCGTCCCGCGTTTTTCGTCAGCCGCATCTTCCCCCGGCCTTATCTCCCCGCAAACGAGAGTCCCCGACCCGGGGCGCGTCATTTTAAGCGGCGGCAAAAGGACCAAAAGCCCCGACCCTGCCGGGATCTTCGTCATACAAAAAAGCGGCCCGCAAGGAGCCGCCCACAATATAATCCGTACGGAAAATCATTCCGCCGCAACGTCGGAAGCCAGAATGTCCAGCAGCTTTTTGGTGGCATCGCCCGCGCTGATGTTGTTGCAGATGGCATATTCGTTGGCCAGACGATCCAGCGCCTGTTCATAAATCTGGCGCTCGCTGTAAGACTGCTCCGACAGGTTTTCCCGGCGGTAGAGGTCTCTGACCACTTCGGCAATGGCGACCGGGCTGCCGGAGTTGATTTTGTTTTCATACTCCTGCGCGCGCCGCGACCACATGATTTTTCTCACTTTGGCCTTGCCTTTCAATACTCCCAGCGCCTCGTCCATTACCGGCGTTTCGGAAATTTTGCGCAGGCCGACGCTTTCGGCTTTGCTGAGCGGAACCCGCAGCGTCATTTTGTCCTTGTCAAAATTAACAACGATCAACTCCAATTCAGCTCCCCCGATTTTCTGGGTGGAAATATCGGCAACTTTCCCTACCCCGTGAGCCGGATAAACGACAAATTCGCCGGAATTGAATGCAATTTTCGATGTTGTTTTTTTGTTCATGACCTGTTTTCCCATATGTTAAAAAATGCCCCTAAAATCCTTGTTTTCACAAAAACAGGGCATACTATACCATATTTCGGGGCATAAATCCAGCCTGTTTTTTTCATTTTTTCGTCAAATTTCCTATTTTGCCGGAAACATATGCGTCTGCCGCAGCGCCTCGCCCAAAACCATGGTGGCGGAAACCGCCACGTTGATCGAGCGCGCGGCTTCCGTCATCGGAATGGTCAGCCGGGCGTCGACCGAATTGTGCACCGCCTCCGGCACGCCGGCGCTTTCACGCCCGACCAGCAGCACGTCGTTCGGCCGGAATTCAAAATTGTAATAAGGCAGCGGCGATTTGGTGGTCAGCAGGATAATCCGGCCGTATTCTTCCGGATGCCCGTAGGCATAACTGCAAAAGTCGTCCCACGAATTGTGGCGGCGATATTTCACCAGTTCCAGATAATCCATGCCGTAACGGCGCAGCGCCCGTTCGTCAAAAACAAAACCACAGGGCTCGATGATGTCCACTTCCACGTCGACACAGGCACCAAGCCGAAGCATGGTGCCCGTGTTTTGCGGCATGTCGGGCTGAAACAATGCCAACCTCATGACTTTTTACGCTCCTTTCTTCAGGGAAGAAACAACTTCCGCATCAAAACGGACGGAAGCCCCTTCGATTTCGGCCGTCGTTCCGCCGGCACAGGTTTCGGAAACTTTGTCTCCCTCCGGCACCAGCACCTGAACTTTGATATACTTTTCATTCTCGCGCAGAGCCTGACGGAGTTTTTCGTCGTCGGTCTGCCAGCACAGACGGATGCGGTCGGAAATGTCAAAGTTTTTCTCCTTACGCAGGTTCTGCACCAGGCGGACAAAGTCGCGCGCCATGCCTTCTTTGACCAGTTCTTCGGTCACTTCGGTGTCAAGCACCACCACCGCCTTGTTGTCGGCAAAGGCTTTGCCTGCCTTGCCGCCCAAGATTTCCAGACGTTCTTCGTACAGGTCGGGCGTCAGGAAAATACCGGCGACCGAGATGCCGCCGTCGCCGTCCGCCCAGCAGGAAACGCCGGTCTTTTTATATTCGTTATAAGCGGCCATAACCCTGCCCATGTCTTTGCCGAGCTTTTTGCCGAGCAGCGGCGTGTAAAGATAAAGCGACTGCGCCGCATAAGCGCCGACGTCGGCGTCGACGTCAACCTGTCTGACGTTTAATTCGTCTTTGATGATGTCCTTATAGCGGTCGTTCAAAAAGTCCAAGCCGCTGCCGGCAACCGTCAGTTTATTCAAAGGCAGACGGTTGCGAAGATTTTTTTCCTCGCGAACGAATTTGCCGGCCGAACAAAGTTCCTGAACAAAGTCCATCTGCCGGACCAGTTCGTCGTCCGCAGCCACATCTTCCAGCAGCGGATAATCCGTCAGGTGAACGGAAGCTTCGGCATCGACCAGCGCCTGATAAACATACTCGGTGGTAAAAGGCATTAACGGCGCCATAATTTTGCACAAATTGACCAAAACGGTATAAAGAACATCAAACGCCTGATTGTCGCCTGTCCAGAAACGGTCGCGGGTGCGGCGGATGTACCAGTTGTTCAAAACTTCCATAAACGCGGCGATTTCGCTGCAGGAATGGGCAACGTCATAAGTATCCAGCCCTTTTTTGACTTCGGCCGACAGCTTTTTCAACTTGGAAAGAATATAGTTGTCCAAAGATTCGTCTGAAGTGCTGACTTCCTTGGCTTTGTAGCCTTCGGCGTTGGCATAGAGGGTAAAGAAGTAAAAAGCGTTCCAGAACGGAATTTGCGCTACCCGCGCCGCTTTCACGATTTCCTTTCCTTCCTGATCGACGGCCAGGTTTCCGCCCTTTAACACCGGCGAAGAAACCAGGAACCACCGCAGCGTGTCGGAACCGATCTTATCGAGCACCATTGCCGGATCGGGGTAGTTTTTCAGCCGTTTGGACAGTTTCTGCCCGCCTTCGGCCATCAGCAGCCCGGTGCAGATGCAGTTCTTAAAGGCCGGTTTGTGATGCAGCGCGGTCGACAGCACGGTCAGAGTATAAAACCAGCCGCGGGTCTGATCCATCGCTTCGACAATAAAATCGGCCGGGAAATGATTTTCAAACCATTCTTTGTTATCAAAAGGATAATGAACCTGCGCATAGGGCATCGAACCGGATTCAAACCAGCAGTCAAATACGTCGGAAACACGGCGCATCATGCTTTTGCCGGTAGGATCGGCAGGGTTCGGGTAAACCACTTCGTCAATATAGGGTTTGTGCAGATCGGTCACCTCAATGCCGGTTTTCTCCCGGATTTCGGCAATCGAGCCGAAAACATCGACATGCGGATATTTCGGGTCGTCCGACTTCCAGACCGGAATCGGCGTTCCCCAGAAACGGTTGCGCGAGATCGACCAGTCGCGGGCGCCTTCCAGCCATTTGCCGAAGCGGCCGTCTTTGATATGTTCCGGCACCCAGTTGATTTCCTGATTGAGCCGCACCATCTCGTCACGGAAATCCGTCACCTTGACAAACCAGGAACTCATCGCCTTGTAGATCAGCGGCATATCGGTACGCCAGCAGAAAGGATAGGAGTGGGTATACTGTTCTTTCTTAACCAGAAGCCCGTTTTGTTTCAGCCACTGCATCACCGGTTCGTTGGCCTCAAACACCTGTTTGCCCGCATAATCGGAAACTTCGGCAGTGAACTTGCCGGCTTCGTCAACCGGACAGACAACCGGGAAGTTTTCGTCATAGGCGCGACAGGCTTCAAAGTCGTCCTGCCCGAAACCGGGGGCGATATGAACGACGCCGGTGCCATCTTCGGTCGAAACAAACTCGCCCGCCAGAACCCTGAACGCGCCTTTTTCCTTCAGATGTTTGAAATAAGGGAACATCGGCTCATAACTTAAGCCCACCAGTTCGGAACCTTTGAGAGTGCCGACCCGTTCGGCTTTGGCCAGCTGCTGCTTGTAACGGCCGAGCAAAGCTTCCGCCAGAACATATTTCTGACCGTCCTCTTCCATCACCGCGTAGGAAATGTCATTGCCGACCGCCAGCATCAGGTTGGAAGGCAGCGTCCACGGCGTGGTCGTCCAAACCAGAATTTTCATGCCGTTTTCCAGCTTGAACAAAACGGTGATGGCGGTATCGGTTTTATCCTGATAGCCCTGGTTGACCTCAAAGTTGGAAAGCGGGGTTTCCGCCGCCCAGGAATAAGGCAGCACGCGGAAATCTTCATAGATCAGCCCCTTGTCGTAAAGATCCTTAAAATTGTGAATGACGCTTTCCATAAACGGCAGATCCATGGTTTTGTAATCGTGGGAAAAGTCTACCCAGCGGCCGATCCGCTTGAACATATCAACCCAGATGTTGGAATATTTCAGTACGTCCTGACGGCAGAAATTGTTGAATTTTTCAACCCCGAACTCTTCGATCTGTTTGCGGCCGGAAACACCGAGCTGCTTTTCCGCCGACATTTCGGCCGGCAGACCGTGGCAGTCCCAGCCCAGGCGGCGTTCAACCTTTTTGCCGCTCATGGTCTGAAAACGGGCAACCACATCTTTGACATAAGATACCATGATGTGTCCGTAGTGAGGGGTGCCGTTGGCAAACGGCGGTCCGTCATAAAAAACGAACTCGGCCGCGCCATCGCGGTTATGAACCGATTTCTCAAAGGTTTTGTCTTCTTCCCAGAATTTGAGAACACGTTTTTCCAGTTCGGCAAAATCCGGTTTTGCCTGTTGTTCAGCATAATGTTTCGTCATTAATCCAACACCTTAAATTTCTGCTATGGTTTTTAATTTGATTTCGATTTAGAAAATTTTGAATTTTTATGTGCAAAAAAGTATAATCCCCTTAGGGGATAATAATGAAAAAGGAATGTATCAAAAAACTGCACATAAACAAAAACCCTGCGGTAAAACTTACAGCTTGTTAATGTAATACAACAACTCCGCCGAGTCAAGCGCTTATGTCATCGGCTTTCATCGACTGCCTCTTCCCGCGGCCGGTCCGTTTCCGCAATCGGGCGAATCACCCGGCAGGGATTGCCGGCGGCCACCACGCCCGCGGGAATGTCGCGGTTGACCACGCTGCCGGCGCCGACCACGCTGCCGCTGCCGATCGTCACGCCCGGCAAAACGCTGACGCCGGCACCGATCCAGACGTTGTCGCCAACCGTTATCGGCTTCGCATATTCCAGCCCCCGGCCGCGCAGTCCGGCGTCAAGCGGATGCCCGGCGGTATAGAATCCGCAGTTCGGACCGACAAAAACGTTGTCGCCGAAAACGACTTTTGCCCCGTCAAGTATAACGCAATTATGGTTGGCGTAAAAGTTTTCGCCGATTTCAACGTTTCGGCCGTAATCGCACCAAAAGGGGGCATTGATTTCAAAACGGCGTCCGGTCCTGCCGAGCTGCCGGCGGATCAGCGCCCGCCGTTCGTCTTCCCTTGCCGGAGACAGCCGGTTATATTCAAAACACAGTTCCTTGCAGCGGCGGCGTTCGGCCAGCAGTTCTTCGTCATAATTGGCGTCATACAGCAGCCCCTGCCGCATTTTTTCTTCTTCCGTCATGGTTTTCTCCCTGTTGCTTTCAATATAACCGATAAAAAAAATCAGACAACCGCTTTTGCTCTGCACATCTTTTGCTTGAACTTTGCGTCCAAATAAGGTATATTTTGTCCATAAAAGGATTATAAGGAACAAAGGAAACAAGACATGGACGGCAAAAAAATCGCCCGCGGCGGCGTTACGGTAGCGGAAACGCTTGCAAAATACGGTCTGATTAAAGGATTGGGAACAGTTGCCCGCTGCGGCTGGGAAGCAGGCGGCGTTCTGCTGAAAGAACACGTTAACCTGACACAGCATTTTTCCGGCTGTTCGCTTGACAGCAACATCGGCAGTTTTCTGATGAGCAAAACGCAAAAAGCCGTAGACTGGAGTACCAAAAAGGTTGAAAACGGCAGCGTCTTCCTGCTTAAGAAACTGGCCGACAAGGCCCGCGGAGGATTGTCCTGAAGATGAAGTGTGCCAAAGACTATCAGGCCGTTATCAGCGCGGACGGACGGCTGGCATTTGTCATTCCCGCCGGAAAAGACGAGCCTCATTCGCCGAAACTGATATACAACGGGGGCGAATCGGCGTTGCTTTACCGGTCGGCGGCAGACATTCTGGTTTTGGACAAACTGCACGAGGAAGCGCAAAAGGCGCTCTGCCGGAAACGGTCGGTTGTGATCATCGAAGCCGACTATGCCGGCGGCAAAACCGTATACGACTACGAAGCTGCGGTTTGCCGCACATAAGGACGGTTTTTCCGTCTTTTTTGCCCAAAAACTTTCAAGGCGTCAAAGGCCTTGAATTTTTTTTGTTCCCGTGATACAAAAACTTTCAGCAAACAATTATTCTGACCACTAAAACTTTTACATCATGATCGCTGCATGCGTCATCATCTGGCTGTTGCTGCTGTTTGCCGACGATGACAAAAAAAGAGAAAACGAATAAGCCTTTGGGTTTTTCCGCAAACGCTTGACAAATCTTCCCGTTCCTTAAAAAACGGCCTTTTGCCCTTTTTTGGCGAACTTTTACCCTTTTAGAAACCTTTTTGCCGCCGGCAGAAAGGTTTTTCTTTTGCCCTTTTCCGCTGCAAAACAGATATTGACTTTTGTTTTATTCCCTCTATTCTGGACGGCGGAATGCAGGGTCTGCATTTCAGCGCCTTTAAAAGGTGCGGAGCCTTCAACAGCTCTACATAATCCGGTGCATGGTATATGGCATCGTTATTTTTCGTGCATATATTATGCACCGTTATCTTTCCCTAGCCGGAATATGGTCGGGGAGCTTTTGGCGTATGTTCAGAATCCGTTCGCGGATTTAAAGGCCAAAAGGTCATGTGATTATGTGTGATGTTGAACTCTCCGACCACCTTTGCAAGGTGGTTTTGCTTTTTATTACGGAGAAAACATCATCATGGCAGAGAAAAGTATCCCGGTAAGCGTCATCATGCCCGTTTACAACGCCGGCGTTTACCTGAAGCCGGCTTTGGAAAGCCTGCTTGAACAAACGCTGAAGGAAATCGAAATCATTGCCGTCGACGACGGCTCGACTGACGGTTCGGAGCAATTGCTTGCCGAATACGCCGCCCGCGACAAACGGCTGAAGGTCATTTCCCTCAAGCGCAGCGGCGCGGCCGCCGCCCGCAACCGCGGCATTGAAGCCGCACGCGGCAAATGGCTGTGGTTTGCCGACGCCGACGACATTGCCGCCCCCGGTCTGGCGGAAAAAATGTACCGCCGGGGAGAAGAGACCGACAGCGACATGGTAATTTGTCAGGCAAATTTTTTAGACGTTGACGGAAAAAAGACGCTGATGAAAAACACCCTTGTCGTCAACCGGCTGCCGCCGGCGGAACCGTTTTCCCTGCCGGATGCCGGAACGTTCCTTTTTACCAACTCCGCCGTCTGGAACAAACTTTACCGCCGCGACTTTGTCATCGGCAAAGACATCCGCTTTCAAAACCTTTCTTCCTGCAACGACGTCGCTTTCGGTGTGCTTGCCCTGGCCGAAGCCGCGCGGATATGCACCGTCCGGGAAGCTTTGTACAACTACCGCATCGGCATTTCCGGCAACATTTCGGCATCGCGCGGACGCTGTGCCGCAAACATCGTCATGGCGGCGCGTTATGTGCGCGACGAACTCGAGCGGCGACATTTCCGGCAACGGATCATCGACCGGTTTTATGCGCGGATCGCTCATTCCTTCGCTTATGAATACCAACAAACCGCCGGCCGCTGGCAGAAACACAAGTTGCTCAAACTGTTTAAAGCTTTTTTGCCCAAAGCCCTCTTCAAGCGCCAGTTCAAAAACGAAGCGCCGATAAAAGACCTGTTGTTCAAGAAAACAAAGCTGGGAAACAAACGCGTCGTCCGTCTGGCAGGCATAAAAATCGCTTATCACAAAAAGGAAAAGGCCGTTCCCGTCCGTTCGGCAAAAAGTGACCTGCATTTCCGCGGTTTTAACCAGCTGGCATTTTGCATCCGCAGCAATCTGCGCAAACTGCCGGAAAACGTCGATCTTGTCGTCGGCGTGCCGCGGTCGGGAATCATCCCGGCTTACATGATCGCCCTGTTTTTAAACAAACCGGCCTGCTCGCTCAACGAATTCGTCAACGGCTGCCGGCCGGCAAACGGCAACCGTCCGCTCAAAGAAGGAACCGTCCGGCAGGTGCTGGTGGTGGACGACTCCGTTTATTCCGGCAGCGCGCTGAAAAAGACCAGAGAAATTCTGGCACCGCTTGCCGGAAAATACGAACTGACGTATCTTTGCATTTATTCCCATCCCAAGGCCGACCCCAAACCGGACATCTTTTTTGAAACGGTGCCGACGCCGCGGCTGTTCCAATGGAACTACCTCAACCATGCCGTCGCCGGCCGGGCCTGCTTTGACATTGACGGCGTCCTTTGCTTTGACCCGAGCGAAGAACAAAACGACGACGGCCCGAAATACGTCGATTTCCTGCTGCATGCGCGGCCGCTTTACATCCCCGGTTACAAAATCGCCGCCCTGGTCACCAGCCGGCTGGAAAAATACCGGCCGCAAACCGAACAATGGCTGCGGGAAAACGGCGTGCAATATGACAAACTGTACATGCTCAACGTCGCCAGCAAAGAAGAACGAATCTGCCTCGGCTGCCACGCCGACTTCAAGGCGGAAACGTACAAACGGCTCGACGACTGCATTTTGTTTGTCGAATCGAACAGCCGGCAGGCCCGGCAGATTGCGGAAAAAAGCGGAAAGCCGGTCATCTGCGCGGAAACCGACGAAATGTTCGGCAATTTCGGAGAAGTGTCATGAGCGAAGCGCCTTTGGTTTCCGTCGTCGTACCGGTTTACAATGCCGAACCGTACCTGCGGGAATGTCTTGACAGTCTGTTTGGGCAAACGCTGAAGGAAATCGAAATCATCGCCGTCGACGACGGCTCGACCGACGGTTCGGGAAAAATTCTTGACGAATTTGCTGCCCGCGACCGGCGGCTGAAAGTCATTCATCAGGAAAACGCCGGCGTTTCCGCCGCCCGCAACCGCGGCATCAAAGCCGCGCGGGGGCGTTATCTGACGTTTGTCGACGCTGACGACAGAATCGACCGGCAGGCACTCGGTTACCTTTGCTTTGAAGCGGAACGTCTGCAAACGGACATTCTGCTGTTTAACTATGCGGCCTGCGAAAACGAACTGTATCACAGGTGCCCTCTGCTTGACGAACTTTACCGCCGGTTCGGCGACCGGGCGTTTAGCTACGCAGAAGGCAAAGACCTGCTCTATTACGTCCACGGCACCGCCGCCGGCAAGTTCTACCGTACGCGGATGATCCGCGAACGGGGGCTGGAGTTTCCGCTTTCCACCTTTATCGGAGAAGACCTGTGCTTCTGGGCGGAAGCCCTGCTGGCGGCCGAACGCCTTGCCGTCAGCGGCAACGTCTTTTATTTTTACCGCAAAGACAACGAACACAGCCTGAGCAAACGCCTTTCCGACCTCGGCGAACAACAGCTGAAAGGATATTGCGGCCTGAAGGAAAGACTGCGGCGGAAACTGACGCCGGAAGCTTTCCGCGAAGCGGACTTTTATCTGATCGACCGCAACATGGCCCTGTTCACTTGGAACTACAGTCTGCTGAAAGATCCGGACCTGCGCCGGGAATTTCGCCGCCGCATGCGGGAATTTATGCGCTATCCGGCGGAATATACGTCGGAAGAACAAAAGAAATTCCGTTATCTGAAAGCGTTCAAACGAATGCAAAAACCGGCAAAAAAACGCTTTTCCGTCGCCGGCATCAGATTTTCGTTCGGGAAAAAAGAATAACGGTCAGCCCTGCGGTTCAAAAATTTCGCCGCCGATAACGGGTTCGGCCGCGCCGGTGGTTGCGGGAAAACTGAGCGGCAGCCAATGCAGCCGGCGGACGGCCCAAAACGCCGCCTCCTGAGCGTCGACGGCTTCCGGCTGCCAGCCGGCTTCAACTGCGGTTTTAACCGTCATATTCGGCAGCCGCTGCCGCAAAAAACGCATCAGGGTCGGGTTTTTGGCGCCGCCGCCGCAGACAATCGCTTCTTCCGGCGGTTCCGGCAGGTAAAGCGCCATCGAATAGGCAATCGATTCCGCCACAAACGCCGTCGCCGTTGCCGCGCCGTCTTCCAGCGACAATCCTTCCAGATGTTCCATCTTCTCGGCAAAAACCGTACGGTCACAGGCTTTCGGCGGATTAAGCGCAATATATTTGTGGTGCATCAGCACGGCCAGAATCTTTTCGTCAACCCGGCCGGTGATCGCCAGCCTGCCGTTATAGTCGATATGCATGCCGCCGTGTTTCATCACCCAGTCGTTGATTACCGCATTGCCGGGACCGCTGACAAAAGCTTTCATTTCCCCGCTGGTGCCGAACCAAACCACCTCCGAAGTGCCGCCGACGTCAATTACCGCCAGCGGACGCCGCATTTTGGCCGTCAGCGCCTCGTAATACACCGGGGCAAACGGCGCCCCCTGTCCGCCGGCCAGAATGTCCGCGCTGCGAAAACGGGCCGCCGTTTTTATGCCGGTCAGTTCCGCCAGCCGGCGTCCGTCGCCTATCTGGTGAGTGTAATGTTCCGACGGACGGTGGCATATGGTATGGCCGGCAAAGCCCAGAATGTCCGGGGAAACGCCTTCTTCACGGACAAAATCCTTCACCGCGGCGGCGGCAAATTCGGTAAAAACCGTTTCCGCCCGGCGGATTTCCGCCGCATGTTCGGGAGAATCCGCGCGTTTTCCCAAAACCGAACGTATCTGTTCAAGCAGTTCCTCTTCATAAGGAATGACAAACGCTGGCCCCTGCCGATAAACGTCTATGCCGTCGGTTTCCATCAAAGCCAGTCCCAGCCCGTCGAGAGAAGTTGAACCGGCAATTCCCAATGTCGTTGTGTTTTTTATGTTGTTCATTCATTAATTAAAAAAAATTGTAACCGCATTTGTTTCAGTATAGGCTTTAAGGGGTTAATAATTTGTATACCGGCGCAAAAAAGCCTTCCGTCCCCATAAGGACGAAAGGCTTTGTCTTGAAAGGCGGCCTGTCTTACCGCACACGCCTTGCCGCGCCGGACAAAAACGAATCTCCGAGACGGCTTTTGACAAAAACATATTTACTTTCCGATTAAAGCATGATATAATTTTTTCACTTGGTTAAGGATTATGTAATTATTAAAACTCTAAAAAATGAATACACAAAAGTTTTTCAGTATATTGGGAGAAAGCTTTTTGAATGCACTGGTATTTCTTCTGATATTCAACGGATTTACCGCGTGGGTATATCATGTCAATTATTTCGGCGCCTGGGAACATTCCGTATCTTTTGCCATCGGGTATTTTTCAGGAGTGTTCGGCTACAACATTTTTAAGGCAATAAAAGACAGATAACCGAACCGGGCAAGCTTCAACAACGATCTTGGAACAAAATCCGAGGTCGTTTTTTTATACCGCAAACCGGCATTCTTTTGTCAGCGGCATATCGCCGTTTTCAAATTCAGCCCGTTTAAGCCGGTCAAGACAATCAGCAATGCCTTTTATGCCGGTACCGGCAAATTTACCGGCGCGTTTCGAAAATACGGACAAAATCTCAAAAAACATACGGAAGAAAAGACAGCCGGCAACAACAGATTGCTTGCACTGCGCGAATTATATGCTAATATGCGTTAAAAATTCATCATTAAAGGCAGGAAAAATGAGTCATTTCAAATCAGAATTCTTTAACATTATGCTTGAGCGCGGTTTTTACAACCAATGCACCAACGAGGAAGGGTTCGACCAATACCTTTCCGAGTGCGAACAAAAAGGCACGCCGGCCGTCGGCTATCTCGGCTCCGACCCGACCGGCGACAGTCTGCACGTCGGGCACATTGTGCCGCTGATGATGATGCGTTGGTTCCAGAAATGCGGCCACAAGCCGCTGACGCTGGTCGGCGGCGCCACCGCCCGCATCGGCGACCCTTCGGGCAAAGACAAGCTGCGACCTTTTTTAAGCGAAGAAACACTGGCGCACAACATTGAAGGACTGAAAAAGTCTTTCGGCAAATTCTTAAAGTTCGGCGACGGCAGGAACGACGCGGTGATGGTTGACAACTGGGACTGGTTCAAAGACATCAACTACCTTTCCTTCCTGCGCGACATCGGCACCTATTACTCGGTCAACCGAATGCTGACCATGGACAGCGTCAAAAGCCGGCTGGATCGCGAACAGCCGATGAGTTTTCTCGAATTTAACTATATGCTGCTGCAGGGTTACGATTTCTGCGAACTCTACCGGAAATACGGCTGCCGCGCCCAGATTGCCGGTTCCGACCAGTGGGGCAACATTACCTCCGGCACCGAACTCGGCCGCCGCAAATACGACGTTGAACTGTTCGGTTTTACCAGCCCGATCATCACCGACTCCGCCGGACGGAAAATGGGCAAGTCGGAAGGCAACGCCGTCTGGATCAACGAAGACAAACTGCCGGCTTATGACTATTATCAGTATTTCCGCAACATCGGCGACGCCGAAGTGGGCAAATGCCTACGCATTTACACCGACCTGCCGATGGACGAAATCCGCCGTCTGGAAGACTTGAAAGACCAGGAAATCAACGAGGCCAAAAAGATCCTTGCCTTTGAGGCAACAAAAATCTGCCGCGGTTTTGACGAAGCAAAAGCGGCCGAAGAAACGGCGGTCAAAACTTTTGAACAGGGCGGCATCGGCGGCGAACTGCCGACCCTGGAAAAAGACAACATCACCGGCCTGTCGGTTCTCGACGCCTTTGTCGAAATCGGCTTCTGCGCCAGCAAAGGCGAAGTGCGGCGGCTGATCAAGCAAAACGGCATCCGCGTCAACGACCGGGCGATCAGCGACGAAAATTACGTTTTCGACGAAAGCGACATTGTTGACGGACAAATAAAAATCGCTCAGGGCAAGAAGAAATTCGGCCTGATCAAACAGGCCGGTTGACAAAAAACGGCGGGCTTGTTAAAATAAGGTTTCTGAAAACTATTATTAATCAATTAAAACTTCATACGTTATGACAGACGCAAAAATCGAAAAAGTGATGACCAGCAATTTGCTTTACACTTTGTTTTTCACAGACGGCAGTTCGCTCGAAATTTACAAAAGCCAATTTCGCGGCGTTTCCCGTCCGAAGGCCGGAGACATGTTCGGAATCCGGCAGGAAGAACAGACGGACGGAAGCATTGTTTCCCGGATATTTCTCAACGGAAAGGAAGTCAGGGGAAAAACCCTTTAACAATAATTCATCAACCCAATTAATTTTTTTGCTTATGTTAGAAAGAAATCTGACCGTCGCTTCCGTTGAAAAGCGGGACGACAAGTATGGAATCTGGCCGGAAATGTCCACGCCGTTTTCGCTGCCCTGCATCCTTTTCGGCGATCGAAAACCCCAGCGCGGCGACAGTATCGTAATTGAGTGCGAAGGCGACAATATCGTCGGCGCCCTGTGGAACGGAACCCGCATTCTCGGCCCTGCCCGGCCCTAAGCCGGCAGCAAACCGCAACAAGACCGCATGTTGACAAAACATGCGGTCTTTCGCGCTTTAAAGCCCGCCGCAAAAAGCTATTGACAAGCCCGCAAAAAACGCTATATTACAGAAAAACTTGCGTTTAACACTAAAATTTTAAGAGTATAAAGACATGGCAAAAGCAATCAAAGTTAAAGTTAAAATGGAAAGCACCGCCGGAACCGGTACATTTTTCGTTGCCGAAAAAAATCCGAGAACCCATCCGGAAAAGCTGTCCATGAAAAAATACGACAAGAAGTCGAAAAAACACGAAGAATTCGTTGAAAAGAAGCTGAAGTAATTATCTGCCGAAAGATACAGTTTTTCAATGCCGGTTGTTTGCAGCCGGCATTTTTCGTTGTACAATCCGACTAACCGGCAACAATCAGAAATATGACGGACAAAAAGCATTCTTTGTTATCTGTTGTCTGTATAAACAATTATTAAACAAAAAATTATGAAAACCAGTATCAATTATATTTGCGGAAGCGTTTATGTCGAAGCAACCATACAGAGAATCGCCCTTTTTCCGGTTCTTCCGAATGGCAAAAAAGCAGAAACAAAAGCAAAATGTTCCATCCTCACCGAGGACGGAAAAGTATTTTCGTTTTTTGCCGATATGCAATCAAAGTTTTTGATATGCTCATGCTGACGAAGGAAAATGACGAGGTCAAATTCGATTACGATCCCGCCTGTTCCAGCTTGGATTATTTTACCAGCAAAACGATCCAAGCGTAATCCGCAAAAAAATCAAAAGTATCTTTCAAAAGAAAGATGCTTTTTTTTATGCTTAGAACGAAGAGCAGGCAGACGCGGCCATTTCGGTTCAATCATAAAGGCTTGCAAAGTTTTGAGCGGGCGTTTGAAGTTCAAACGAACCAATACCGCTTGCGCCGGCTTGCGGAAAGTTTATCCGCATTTGCCGGACTGCCGCCATTTTGTCCCCATTTTGATATTGACACAAAACGTCTTCCGCAGTATTTTGTCCAAAGAACATAATTATTAACTTAATCATCATTCACAATGAAAACTTTATTTGCATTTTTTGCGATCCTGGGGATTGCCGGCGGAATTTTGGCTTTTTGCTTTTTCTCGCCCGTAATTGCGGCGTTTGCCCTTTTTCTCTATCTGCTGGTCGGCGGGGGCTTTGTTTTCAGCTTTGCGTACAACCACGGTTTAAGAAAAAAATGGCTGGCCGACCCCATTCTTCCGGATTCTCCGGAATTTGACGACTTTTTCTGGAAACTGACGCTCGTCAACCAGGACTGGTACATCGAAGAAATTCTGCACAGGGAAGGCTTGTTGCGGCTGATTGAAAAATGCGAAGCCGAAATCGTACAAACCTGGCAGGATACGGAAACGGACAGGGAAGAAAAGATTGAAAGAAACGACCGCTGCCTGAAGCGTCTGAAAGTGCTTACCGGCATGCTGGACTTCAACTACGGACTGAGGCCGTATTAACCTCCGAAAGAAAAAATTATTAATTTTTTAACACCGACACACAAATGCAGACACAAGTTTTGAAAACCGCCGACGGATTCAAGACGGAAGTTACCCTTCGCAGCATTGTCCGGGCTCCTTTTTACAAACACGGCAAAGAAGACGGCAACATTCTGAAATATCTGGCCGCAACCGCGGACGGAAGTTATTTCGCCTTCTTCATCGACCTGAAAGAAGACGAAGAGATACTGGAGCTTATTTTGTTGGCGGAAAAAGGCGACAGAGTTGTTTTTGAGTTCCAACAGGGCGAAGAAAAACGTTGCTACGTCAAAGACTTCATCAACCAAACGGCGCACCGGAAACAACTGCTCCGAGGCTGATTTTTCATCTGCACCGCACCTTCCTTAAAACGGAAGGTGTTTTTTGTTGCCATAAACATGCAGTTCAACGCGTTGCATGCGTCTTTCTTTAAGTTTCCCGCATATCTTTCGCAAAATTCCCTTACGGAAGGCTGTTTACGGAAGGTGTTATTTGTTGCAAAAACGTACGTTGATACGTTGCATCCCCCCTTCTTCGCTTTTTCGTCCGTCTCCCGCAAAATTTACTTTTTGCTGACAAAGCGGTTGTCTTTAATGTAAAAACGCCAGGGCTTGTCCTTATACTCTTCGGCATAATCAATTCCGATCCGCGGACGGGCAACAAAAGGATAACCGCCTTTGCCGGGACTGATCCAGACGGTGTTTCCGCCAAGGTCGATACCGTCATGTTCGCGGCGGGTAACAGCCAGCGCCTGACAGAGTTTTCCGGGGCCGGTAGTCAGGTTGGCCGGATTTTCGCATTTGCGCCGGCGCATCATCGTTTCCAGCCCGGACACCGGTTCCAGCGAGCGGATCAGAACGGCGTTGGCGGTTCCTTCCGGCCCGGCCACCACGTTAAACTGATTATACATGCCGTAAACGAAAAAGACGTAGGCGCAGCCGCCGGGTTTGAACATGGTTGCCGTCCGCGGCGTTTTCTTGTTCGGCCAGGCATGGCAGGCCTTGTCGCAGCTGCCGATATAAACTTCCAGTTCGGTGATCATGCCGGCAGTCAGTTCGCCGTCGATTTCGCTGCACAAATAGGCGCCGAGAAGGTGATTTTGTGCCAGTTCAAAAGCGTCCCCCCGATAGACGGCCGGAGAGAGGCGGCGGGAAAAATCCGGTTCCATGTTTTTTCCTTTCTGTTTATGTTTGCATCGCTGAGTTTACGGCATTTTTTATAAAAAAACAACCGTCCCTCTTTCTCCCTTTCGGAAACAGGCATCCCCGCCCGAACCGGGTGTTCCCAGGCCACACATAAGCCGGTTAAATTCGGAACCGGAAACCGAACATTTCCCGTCCGACCGGGATTTCTAAAACAGCTGCAAAGCCGGGGTTTTGGCCATGTCCAAAGCGCGGAACAGCGTTGTCCCGACACCTTAAGCATTCGGCCCAGGGCAAACTCGGGGGACTCTGCCAGGCATACAATAAAATTTTTTCTCATTTCCCCTTGACTTCCGTTTTTAACTTTATATATTGGTGTGCTCAATTTGATTATTGGATTATTATTAACAATTAAATTCATATTGCTTATGATTGAAAAATTACTGTTCTTTTTAATGTATTTGTGGGCTTTGGGTAATTTTACCGCAGCTTTGTCCGTTATTCTTTACCGCACCGTTAAAACCCCGCACCGGCAAAAACAATGGCACAACCTGGTTCAAGGCAGCATGTTTTTGAATATGGGCGCCGTTTTGCTGATTTCCGGCGGAACATTGCAGCATTTTTATCTGTGGCTGCTGATGACGGCAAACCTGTTTCTCGCTTCGTGGTGCGTTCGCATAATGCGCCATCGTTACGAAACGCGGCTGAAAGACCAAAAACTGACTTTTCGGATCGTCCGGGTTAAGCACAACACGGCTCACGGAACGGTAGAAATTGACGGAATCCGCTATCGCGCTTACATTCCTCCGGTATGGGTAAAAGAACATCTGGATGAAAACGGCCGGCTGTTTCCGGGAACTTACAAAAGATATCAGGCGCAAACGGTGCAAAAAGCGCGGTTCAAGCGTTTTGTTCCGGTTTACGGCAACGAGGACAGACCGCTGGTCGAACTCGGCTGATATTCTTACTAAGACTGAAATTCAAGAAAGGGAGCGGCAGGAACCGCCCCCTTTTTATTTTTTTAAATTTCCGGTTCCCGCTTTTTTCGTCTTCGGCAACAACCGGCGCAAATCCGGCCGCCAGCCGATTTTATAATTGCCGCGCAAATAGTCGGCGGCCGTTTTCCCCGTCTGATCGGCAATGTTCCCGTCCGCACCGAGAGCCAGCAGCCGTTTTATGTTCCGGGGAAAACTTCCGTAGCAGGCCGCGGCACACAAGGCCGTCATTCCCTCAAAATTTTTCCTGTTTAATTCACAGCCTTTTTCCAACAGCAGTTCCAGCAATTCGGAACAATGATAAAAACAGGCCGCCACCGTCAACAGCGGACTACCGTCGTCCAGACAGACTTTCGGGTCGGCGCCGGCATTCAGTAATTCGTTTACGATTTCCGGCCGATTGCGATAAAAAACCGCGGCCATCAGCGGATTTTTGCGCAAATCCCCGTCACCGGCGAGCGACGCGCCGGCTTTGATCAGTTCGCGGATCACCGGCAGCGGCTGCCGCCGCGACAAAGCCGCAACCAGAGGCGGTTCGCCGAATACGCCGACATGATTGACGTCGGCGCCTTCCCGGAGCAAACGCCGGATGATCCGCAGCGGCACTTTACGGTGATTTTTAAGCGCATAATGCAACGCCGCCGTTTTGTTTTCCCGGCGCATAAGCGATTTCCACGCAAGCTTTCTCCCCGTCAGATAAACAATTCCGGAGAAAATCGCGCCAATGCATAAAAAAACGGACAATTCCATAACTTCTTCCTCTTAAGCGGACAATTGTAACCCCGGCAGAGTTTTTTTAAAGCAAAAACTTGTTTCGGCATTTTCTTTGTGTTATCTTTTCCACAGTTTTTACCAAGAAGCTCAACATCATGAAAAGAATCATCATTTTCAGACACGGCGAATACGACGGCAGCGGAGAGCTTGACGCCGACGGCGCAAAGGCGGTTTTCGCCCGGGCAAAGCTGATCCGGCGGGAAACGGGCCGCGCCGCAACGGTTTTCACTTCTCCGGTACTCCGGTGCAGACAGACGGCACGGGTGATCGCGCTGGCAATGGACGGGGCTGAAACCGAAGACGAGGAACTGCTGGCGGAAAATTGTTCCGACCGGGCGCATGAGTGCAAAAACAGACTGATTGCCCTGGCCGAAAGGCAGGACGGCGACACGATCGCAGCCGTTTCGCACGAACCCAATGTCAGGCGGATGTTTAACGTCAGCCTGCGTCCGGGAACCGAAATTATGTTTGAAGCGGACGACTGGCGGCAGATTTTCGACCGCCCGGCTCAAAACCTCATTTCCCGAGTTCAAAACTTTTCCGAAGAATATTTCAGAAGTTATTTCATACCTGAATGCGGTGAAGAAGATTTGGCAAAACTGCGGGGGCTCGACTTTCTGGCCGGGCGTCTGTAAAAAACCGGTTTTTCACAAAAAAAGAGCCGGACCGCAAAGGTCCCGCTCTTTTTTTTATCGGTTTAACGGCCGTTGCATGCTACCGACGGGCAAATTTGCCGGTCCGTTCGCGACGACGCCGCTTTTTCGGATTTTCCCGCATTTCTCCCTCAAACGGCGGGAAATACGGCACCAGTTCGTTGTTGAACTTCATGTTCACCCGCCAGCCGTGCGCATCCTGAGGATTGGGATCGCCGGCGCGGCGTTTTTCGCGAATCCGCATAAATTCGCCGATCGGCGCATAGTCGGGCATGTCTTCCGACATTCCCCGCAGGGTACCGGGCACATACCTCATCCGCGGCATCAACGACTGAGCCAGCAGCGCATTGACCGGACCGCTGAAGGTCACTTCCGCCCCGTCACCGTCTTCCTTGTCCTGTATCAGATATTCGTATCCGCTGCAGGCGGTGATGATCCGCATATATCCCTGTCCGAGCAGCACCAGCGTGTTGTTTACCGAACGTCCGGGCTCCATGAGGGTGATATGACCGCATTCTTCGTCGCCGTCAATATTCCAGCGTTTGCCGTCGCCCATGCGAATTTTATACATCAGAACTTTGGTGGTCTGCGTAATTTCAAAGCGGAAAAAGCTTTGGGTGAATTCTTTCTTTTCCATACGATTGTTTTTAATTGGTTAATAATTCTGTTGACGAAATCAGTATAACCGCAAAAAACAATTAAAGCAAGAATTTTGTCAAAAAATCGGACAGAAAACAGTCACCGCCATTCAATCGACACAATTTCCGGCACGCTGCAAAAACGCACCGGCAGAATACTGGTACCGAGCCCGACCGAGGTAATCAGCCGGCGGCCGTTTTCCTCCTTTAGCCCGCGCAGATATTTCTGTCCGTAACGGGAATTGGCTATCGGCGCACCGAAACCGGGAACATAAACCTGCCCGCCGTGGGTATGGCCGGCCAGCGTCAGCACCGTTTGCGCGGGAACTTCGGGAAAAACGTCCGGCGAGTGGGAAAGCAAAACCGCAGCACCGACAGCGCCGGACAAAGCGCGGCCGACGTCCGGACGGCCGGTCGAAACGTCTTCCACCCCGCCGAGATAAAAGGAAATGCCCTGATAATCAATCTGCCGGCCGTCATTTTGCAAAACCATGATGCCGCGGGCGGCAAGCGCCGCCGCCATCTCTTTCTTGCCGTACCATTCGTCATGGTTGCCGAGCACGGCAAAGACACCGGCCGGAGCTTTTATTTCCGCCAGACCGGCGGCTATTTCTTCCGCCGGCATCGATACCGACCGCAAATGACCTTTGGCAAAATCGCCGCCCAAAAGCACTATATCCGGCTTTTCGGCATTGATGGCCGCCACGATTTTACGCAGCCTTTCCTTTGAACCCGGAGTCAGATGGAAATCGGAGGCAAAAACCATTTTCAGCCCCTTCATGTCCGGCGCTTCCAGCTGATAGCGGCTGACCCGGAGCAAGCGCGGTTCCACCGCAAAAACCCATATCAGCAGCAAAGCTTCAATAAGCACCAGAGCCGTCAGCAGTTTCATCATTTTTTTATTTCTTTCCCCAAAAATTCGTATCATAAAATTTGACGACAGGATAATTTTCGGCCGCGGAAATTTCTTCATACTGCGGCCAAAAGCGTTCAAAACAGGCGCGATCGATCAAAAGCGAATCATCGTCTTCGGCATTGCGCGCAAGCACCCGGGCCAGCGCTGTTTCCCTGTCGCAGCGCAGCTGATGGAAAACGACGTCTTCGGTCAGCTTCCGCGCCCGTTCATACGCCCGGCGCCGCGCTTCCCTGCTCCAAAAACCGTAATCGAGAATCGCGTGAGCGCCGGCTTTTACCGTCTGCTCCGCCAGCTTCCAGATCAAAGCGTCAACCCGCTGCCAGGCATCGCGAAACTCCTCTTCCGGCAGATTTCGTCCGTACAGGGCATGCATAAACCCGTCATGGGTAAAACGCACCGCCGGCAATTCGCGCTCAAGCCGCCGGGCGAAAAAGGTTTTGCCGAATCCCATATAACCGACGATCAGATGAACCGCCGCCATTTTCTATGCGCCGTCCCGCGCGGCGACCTGTTCCAGTTTGTGACGGATTTCCGCATAACGGTCGTTTTTCAGATATTTCCAACACCGTTTAAGCGTATCCGCCGCGGCAAGCGGCGAGGTCCGGTCCAGATTGTATCCCTGCTCCAGCAGCCTTTCCAGGCAGTAGTAGTTGCCGATAAACGACAAAGCGATCCCGATTCCGTAACCGACGTGTTTGAAATCAAACAGCGGATAGTAACCGACCTCGCTGTCAAACAAGCGGCAGGCGACGGCCAGTCCCAGCACCCAGAGCAGCCCTTCTTTGACCATTCCGCGAAAGAAAAAACCGAACGGTCCGATGAGTAAAAACAGCCAGCTGAACCCCGGCCTGATTTTTCGCGTTTTGCCGGTTTCCGGATTATAAAGGATCAGATTGCGCAAATCTACCGCGCTTTCCCGGTTCGTGTCCATTTTCATTTTCCCTCATGATACAAAAACACCGATATTTGAAACATTATCAGTTCTTCGTCTGCCGATCAACCGCTTTGTTGAAAAAAACGGCTGACGACGAAAAATGATGACTTTTAAAAATTTTTCGGTTATAATGCAGCCCGTGTTTTAACAAAGACTAAGACTGATGAAAAAAATTGTATCGGCGGAAGAAGCCGGAAAAATGATCCGCGAAAACTGCTCGCTGATGGTCGGCGGCTTTTTGCGCTGCGGCACCCCCGTAAAAGTTATTGAAGAAATCATAAAAAACAAAACCGGCAACCTGACCCTGATTGCCAACGACACTTCTTATCCCGAACATGACCGCGGCCGGCTGATTGCCAACCGGCTGGTTAAAAAGGCGATCGTCGGCCATATCGGCACCAACCCCGAAACCGGCCGCCAGATGAACGCCGGCGAACTGGAGGTGGAACTGGTGCCGCTGGGAACGCTGGCCGAAAGAATCCGCTGCGGCGGCGCCGGACTCGGCGGTTTTCTGACACCGACGGGTGTCGGCACGGTGGTGGAAAAAGGCAAAACCGTAATTGAACAGGACGGCCGCAAATACCTGCTGGAAAAACCGCTTCGGGCAGATGTGGCACTGGTTTACGCCGGCAAGGCCGACCGCTTCGGCAACCTGTTTCTCGACGGCACCACCCGCAATTACAATCCGGTGATGGCCACCGCCGCCGAAACCGTCATCGCCGAAGTCGACGAACTTTGCGACGAGCCGCTTAATCCGGCAGAAATCACCATTCCCGGAATTTTCATCGACTATATCGTCAAATCTAACGAGGATTAACATGCTTTCCAAAGAACAATGCCGCGAAATCATCGCCCGCCGGGTGGCAAAGGAATTTGCCGAAGGCGACGTCATCACTCTGGGCATCGGCCTGCCGACGGAAGTCGCCAATTACATTCCGCACAATATGCATGTCATTTTTCAGTCGGAAAACGGCTTGCTCGGGGTCGGCCCGCATGACGGCGCCGCCGGCGACAACCCGAAAGTTACCAATGCCGGCGGAATCGCGGTAACGACCAAACCGGGCGCCGTGTTTTTCGACTCGCCCGCCGCTTTTACCATGATCCGCGGAGGACACGTCAACGCCACCGTTCTCGGCGCCCTGCAGGTTGACGAACAAGGCAACCTGGCCAACTGGATGATTCCCGGCGCCTTCGTCCCCGGCATGGGCGGCGCCATGGACCTGGTAGTCGGCGCCAAAAGAGTGATCATCGCCATGGAACATACCAGCAAAGGCGCGCCGCGGATTGTTGAAAAATGCACCCTGCCGCTGACGGCGGCAAACGAAGTCGACCTGATCGTCACCGAACGCGGCGTAATCGAGGTTACACCCGAGGGGCTGGTGCTGAAAGAAATCAATCCGGCGTTTTCGCTTGAGGAAGTGATCGCCTCCACCGGCGCCCGGCTGATCATCGACGAGCGGTTGAAAGAGCTCAGTCTGCCGGAAGCCGTCTGAGCCTGCCGGCTGAAACGCAGAGTTGAAAAAACGCGGACAAGCATCGTTTTTTCATAAACTTCCACCGGCTAATGCCGATGATATTAACCATTCCGAACCTCAAATGCCCGGTCCGAAGCTGCGCAAGCCTTACGGCCGAGCCGGCATGTCTGCATCTACCTGCTTACGCAGACGTTCGAATCATAAAAAGAGCCCCCGGTCAGACCGGGGGCTTTTTTGTCTGCCGTTTACTTAACCAGACGAATAATGTCAACTTCAATGTCGGTCGGTTTCACCATATGGGTATCGACTTCGCCCTGAATTTCCACTTTGTCGTCGGGTCCGACGGTCAGGCCGTTCCAGTCGTCGTCGTCAATTTCGATTTTGATTGAACCGCTGTCATCTTTGAACATATATTCCTCGCTGCCGAGACTGCTTTCGATATATCCCTGCAAAACGACATAGCTCTCGTCCGGCATTTCCTTGGCTTCGGCCACCGTAGCGGCATTATTTTTGGACGGGCCGGAAAATCCGGCCGACGCCGGCAGCGCCAGACCGGACAGCAATAAAACGGCTAAGGCAGTTTTCAGATTTTTCATGTTAACCTCCGTTAAAATACAATGCCTCTATAAGATATACCGGCAAAAAACAAAAACAACCGTCCTTTTGCCGATTTGACGCTTCGGTTTAAAAAACAGAAAGCCTGACCGTCCGGTTAAGGACGACAGGCTTTCTTACTTAAAGGAATCTCTCCCTTTCGGTAATGCCCGGACGCCACCATGAACTTCTGTAAACGTCCATGATGTAATCTTTGGGTTTGGTGATCGACCAGCCGTTTTCGGTGGTGTACACGTAGTTTTTACCGAAACAGCTTCTTCGGGCCGGAAAAACACATCTGTCAATCAACCCGGAAGAAGTTTCCGAAAAGATTCTTCTCTGCGCGATATCAATATATTTGTTCGTACCGGCAACGGAAACGCCGAGACGCAACTCCGTACCTTTGGCCGAACTCTCTCTGATAACGCACCATCGTAACCTTTTGCCCTTGGGGATATTGAAATATCGCCGCAAGAACACATAACTGTTAAAGAATCTTTTTTCAGATTTCATAAAATAATTTTTTTAAAAATAAAACAAAATCGTGTTTTCACGCCATAAGTATAAGACAAAACGGACAAAAAGTCAATTCGGTTTTAAAAGATAAATTTTGGACATTTTATTGACATAAAAATGACAATATTGTATCCTGAGAACAATCAACCAACGGAGAACAAAATGGCTGCAAAACCAGGAAAAAAGAAAACGAACCAAAAGATCGCCCTCGAAACCCGCATTCTGGCAACTTTCTCGCTGATCGAAATCTGCAAAACCGACGCCCAGAACATCGGCAGCGCCGACATAGAAGAATTGTACAAAAAAATTGCCGCTCTCAACGAAAAGGCCTTTGAGGACGAAAAAGCCCTGGATATCGTTGCCGAACACGGTCTGGACGAGATTGCAAGCGTCGACCACCTGAAAGAGCGCATCTACCGCAGCCGCGCGATCAACGCCTACAAACAGCTCGGCTATTTCGGCCTGGCCGGCGGTTCCGTCGACGAACACGAAATGAGCGGCGCCGAAATTCTCGCCACCGTCATGCACGAAGCCGGCATCAAGAACGCCGACGAGCTTTCCGCCGCCGCCTGCTCCGGCGAACTTGACGACGAGGGGGCCGACAGACTGCACAAAGAATTAAACGGCAAGCTGGGCTTCCTGAAAAAAAGACTGGCCGCCGACTACGAAGACTACCAAGAGCGGAAAAGCAAAAACAGTTCCGTTGAACTGATCCGCGAAGACATTGAAGAATACACTTTCGACAAAAACAAAACGGCATCTTTTGAATTCAGCGTCCGCAAAAAAGACTATGACTTTCGTTGCGGCTTGAGAGACGACTTCAAACGAACCACCAAGCCCGACTTCCTGAAACTTTACGGCACCATGCTGACGGAAGGCAAAAACGCGGCACAGGGCAGTTCTTTCGGCAGCACTTATCCGGCTTTTCGGGAAATGATTGAAAAATCGGTCGGCAAAGACGCCGCCGACGCCGAAATTGACCAAGCGCTAGGCATTTCCCCCGAAGAAGCCGCCCAGCCGGGAATTGAAGCCAAAAGAAAAGCGGCCTACAAGGAAAAATGCACGGAACTGTATTTCAAAACCGTGGCCGGACTGTTGTCGCAAAAACAAGAATATAACCTCAGCCACAACACCAACAGCGATTATCGCATCTATATGCAGACAATCGACAACAAATATATCCGCAGTTTATGCAACGGTGAAAACGATATCGCTGCTTTGGCCTTTCAGGATCCGGATTATAAGCAGCAATACGAAAGCAAGGCCCGGGAACATCAGCTGAACAGGGAAATGCGGGACGAGACCGCAGACATGCAGATCGTTTCCGTTCACCACAAATTCCCGGTCGGTGCCGTCTATGACGTTTATGACCAAATTCTGACCTCTCACAGCGAAGACCTGAAAAAAGAAAAATGCAGCAAGCTGGTCAACAACCGCAGCAACATGGTTTTCGTCATCGGGCAGGACATGCATCAGTCACTGGAAGCAAAAGGCAAAATGGACTTCCGCAAAAATCAGGATGCCATGATTTTTGCCGCCAGAATCAACGTCCAGGCCTTGAGAAGCGTTATGTCCCAACTGCCGCCTTACATGCGGGAAGGTTTGAAAAAATACGTCAAAATCGGCGAAAATGACAAGAGCAAAGACATCAGCGTCAACATGAAATTTTCCGAACCGCAGGAAATCGGCGCAATCAGGGAAAAGCTGAACACTTCGGCCGGGCATGTCAGCGTTGCGCAAAAATACGCCCGTTATTATACGGAAAGACAAGTCCGAGATTAAGACATGTTAATGTTGCCTTAAAACATTATATGAAAAGCCCGTTTCATGGCGCCCGTCAATCTGCGGAAAATGAATTCGCGACAAAACCGTAAGGTTGCCGTTGTCGCTGAAAGCAGCAAAAACAAGATCAAACAGCCAAGTAATTGACCGTAAATTTGAACGTCTAATTTACAGGCCAGCAACAGTAAACCATGCCTGTCGGATTTTTGAGCACTCCGTTCGGTAATAACCGACGGCAAACTAAGAACCTTGTATTTGTTGTAGCATTTTTAGAAGCTCTTGCTTCGTTTCTCAAATTTTTGTTTTCCCGTTCCAGAACGGATCATCGTTGAGTTCAGGAACTTTCCGTGTTCCACGCCTTTCCTTAAGCTTTCGGTTTTCTCCCGTTCCCCGGAAAGGTTTGTTTATCTCAAACGTTTTCAAATTACCGAACCACTGAATGCTTTTCGGCTTTCACTCTGATTCAGAAAATTATGCTTCCGTCGACAAAACAAGACTATTTTGCAAAGCGCATTTCCATTTCCGCCTGTAAAACCAAAACGGCGAAACCTCTTCGGCAGCGTACTTCTCAGAAGAAAAAAACAGACAGGAATTCAAAAAACGGTCACATACGGACAGCTTAAAATTTCAGTTTTATCAGTTCCTTTTTTTTGCTTCGGCATTTTTTTTGTATTTTGTTGACGATGTTGATTTCCAACCGATCAAGCAAACGTTCGAGTTTCTTCACAAAATCTGCCGGTTTTGTATGCGGGACACAAGCAAATGTTTGCATATTCGTCTGCAGCTGCCAATTTTGGTATAAGGATATTTTCTTTATGTCTTTTACAAAAACATAATTTATATCGCATATTACCGGTTCTTCTCCTTTATCCGCTTCATACTTAATAAAAAAAATCATATCATAAACATAACCGGATTTTAATCTGTTGATATATTTATTGATTGATCCGATATAAGGAGCAGAACGCTTTAATGAGTTTGTCGGCAGCAAATTAACATATATGTTGCTGCTGCTGTCGTCCAGCTCAACTTCCAATAAGATTTCATACGGCTCTCTCGGAGAACAGTTGTTGATCTTAATTGCCTTAATGCATTTGCACGCAGATTTATATTCATCAAAAACTCTTTTTAATACGTTGGAAACGCAACGGGTGATTTCACCGCCAATCCGTTGGCGCCTGTTTCTCTGCCTGACATCAATGAAAATTTTGCGCAAATCAATATGGGATTTTAACATATTAATGTCATTCATGACAGCGTCGTCATTACTTATGTCATAATTCATGTAACGTTCTCCCTTTATGTGCGGATTTTATCGTTTTCCGCTACAAAAACGTAATTTCTTATAAAACTATTGTATATTGTTTTACAAAAAATACAACTTTAAATAAAGCCGCCACCTGACTAACAGAAAATTAATGCCAGCTTTTCTTTCAGATTGTTGAATACAAAATCCACTCTCAATCGGCATTGGAAATTTTTAGAATTCGGACGTTTATATAGAAGAATTAGAGTGTGGACGTTTATATAAAAGAATCCGCCCTTCTCTATAAGTATAAGTTTCTGTGTAAAAATTACCGTCCATTTTGCCCCCAAATTTGCTTAAAACTGTGAAGAATTTGTAAAAATGGGAAACCTGCAATTAAGGATTGTCAAAGGTTATGTGAAGATTACGTGAAGTAATAACAGCTACAAACCTTACGGTTTGACCACGCTTATTGGCGTGGAGCAGCGTCTAACGACACCTTAGCATTCACCCCCCGTTAAAATGGAGGTTGAATACTAAGGCAACTAAGAAAAATGGGTTGCAATTTCTTGCAACCCATTGAAGATATTTGATATTTTCCTGATACCAATTAACGTTTGGAGAACTGGTAAGAACGGCGGGCTTTGGCTTTACCGTATTTCTTACGTTCAACCGTTCTGTCATCGCGGGTCAGGAAGCCGGCGGCTTTCAGAACCGGACGCAGTTCGGGTTCATAATCGTTCAGGGCTTTGGAAATACCGTGCTTAATCGCACCGGCCTGGCCGGACAAACCGCCGCCGCTGACCGTGCAAACGACGTCGAATTCGTTGACGCGGTTGGTAACTTCAAACGGCTGGTTGATGATCATCTTCAAAACCGGACGGGCAAAATATTCGTCCAGGGTTTTGGTGTTAACGGTAATGTTGCCTTTACCCGGCTTTACCCAAACGCGGGCAACAGCGTCTTTTCTTTTGCCGGTAGCATAGGAACGTCCGAATTTGTCGCGTTTCGGCTTGCGGACTTCCGCAACGGTTTCCGCGGCAGACGCTTTGATGTCTTTTAAGGATTCTAACTTAGCCATTATAACGGACTCCTCTTGTTTTTCGGATTCTTGGAAGCAATGTCCAGAACAATCGGGTTCTGGGCGGTATGCGGGTGTTCGGCACCGGCATATACTCTCAGTTTGGTCATCTGCTGACGGCCCAGAGGATTGCGGGAAATCATTCTTTCAACAGCCTTCTCGATGACACGGCCGGGGAACTTGCCGGCTAAGATTTTGGCCGGAGTGGTTTCCTTAATGCCGCCGATCCAGCCGGTGTGGCGATAGTAAACTTTGTCCGTCAGCTTTTTGCCGGTCAGTTTGACTTTTTCGGCGTTGATGACGATTACATAGTCGCCGCAGTCCAGGTTCGGGACGAAATTCGGCTTGTGCTTGCCGCGCAGAATCTTGGCGATTTCGGCGGAAAGTCTGCCCAATACGACACCGCTGGCATCAACGACATACCATTTTCTTTCGATGTCCGATGGCTTGGTTGCGTAAGTGTTCATATTTTCTCTCTTTGTTAAAGATGGTTGTTCAATTCGTTTGCAAATATAGCGGAAGTTTTTCTCTTGTCAACTAAAAAAAACCGTATTTTTCAACATTTTAATTACAGGTATTATAATACCGCGCACTATTTGTTTGATTTTCATTGTTTTTAAGAACAAGAAAAAAGAAAAGCCGAAAAGCGCGTTTTGCACTTGCAGATCAAAAAGAGAAAACATAATCTTCCGCCGGCTTACGCAAGCGGCAAAACCGTTCCGAACACAAGCCCCCGGCCCTAAAGCTTCGCAAGCCTGCGGCCGGGCCGGGATGCCTGCATCTGCCTGCCCGCACAGATGTTCGAATCGTAAAAAAGCGGCGTTGAAGAAGTTCTTCAACGCCGCCTTCGATTTTCAAGAATCGCTCTGGTTTATTTTTGCAAATCCGCTACAACACTCATGGAAATGATTTTATCGGGATCATAGACCATGCCGTTCGGACCGGTGCCGCGTTTGATCTTGTCCACCGCCTGCATGCCGGAAATGACCTGTCCCCAGACCGTATACTGACGGTCGAGGAAAGTGGAATCGTCAAAGCAGATGAAAAACTGGCTGTCGGCCGAATTCGGATCGGCGGCACGGGCCATGGAAACGGCGCCGCGTTTGTGCGGACGGTTGTTGAACTCTGCTTTCAGGTTCTTGCCGCTGCCGCCGGTGCCGTTGCCGAGCGGATCACCGGTCTGCGCCATAAAGCCGTCAATCACGCGGTGAAACTTCAGACCGTCGTAAAAGCCCTGACGAACCAGTTCCTTGATCCGGGCAACATGGTTCGGCGCGTCTTCCGGAAACATCTGAATCAAAACGTCGCCGTCTTTCAATTTAAGCAGCAGCGTATTTTCCGGATCTTTAACGTCGGCATAAGGTTTCGGCGCATCGGCCGCCTCGGCCGCACCGATACCGAGCCCGAACAGCGCAATCAGCGAAAAAACAAATTTCATCATCTCTTTGATACTCCTTTACATTGTTAATTTAAAATCTGATTTGCCGGACGGCTTCCGGATAAACCAAAACATCCGGCGCAACCGTTATCCATTCGGCAAACTTTCCTTCCATTCCCGGTTCGGCAAAAGGCAGTCCTTCCGGGAAACATGATTTTTCGTCGGGCAAAAAAGCCTCGAAAACAAAAACGATTTCGTGGCCGGCCCGCCCTTCGTAGCTGAAAACGTTTTCCGTCACATCCAGCCGGCGGCCGATTTTGACTTCAACCCCGAACTCCTCGGCAAATTCCCGTTTCAAAGCCGCTTCCGCCGTTTCTCCGAATTCGATGCCGCCGCCGGGCAAACGGAAAAAAACTTCGTTTTTCACATGGTCGACACCGCGGACTGCCAGAATTTTCCCCTGATAACGAATCACGGCAACCGCCAGCGGCCGGATATATTTTTCGGTAAAAGGCATCAGTTTTCCTCCGACAGCGCTTTTAAGCGGTACAGTTCATCCAGCGCTTCCCGCGGGGTGAGGTTGTCGGGGCAGATTTCCGCCAGCGCCGCGTCAACCGCCGATGGCTTTTTTTCTTCCTTTTTCAGGCTGGAAAACAACGGCAAGTCATCGGCCAGCTCCTTGATATTGGCGTTTTTCTTGTCGTTTTCAAGCGAACTCAGCACCTGTTCCGCACGTTTTAAGACCACCGGCGGCAAACCGGCCAGCTTGGCAACGTGAATACCGTATGAACGGTCGGCAGCGCCGTCAATCACCTCGTGCAGAAAGATGACTTCGTCGTTAAATTCCTTGATTTTCATGCAATGCAGCGACATTTTGTGCAGTTTGCCGACCAGCGAGGTCAACTCGTGGTAGTGGGTGGCAAACAGCGCCCGGCAGCGGTTGACTTCATGCAGGTGTTCAACCACCGCCCAGGCGATTGACAAACCGTCAAAAGTGGCGGTGCCGCGGCCGATTTCGTCCAGAATAACCAGCGAACGCTCGTCCGCACGGTTCAGAATGCTGGCGGTTTCCACCATTTCCACCATAAAGGTCGAACGGCCGCGGGCCAGATCGTCGGAAGCGCCGACGCGCGAAAACAGTTTGTTGACGACGCCGATGCGGGCACGTTTGGCCGGCACGAAAGAACCGATTTGCGCCATCACGGCAATGATGGCGTTCTGCCGCAGAAAAGTCGATTTGCCGGCCATGTTCGGCCCGGTAATCAGCCAGATGTTGCTGTAATCGCCGCCGAGCCGGCAGTCGTTGCCGACAAACGCGCCGCCGTGTTCGCGCGCCAGCGAGGCCTCCACCACCGGATGACGGCCGTCTTCGACATCAAAACAAAAAGAATCGTCGATTTCCGGACGGCAATAGTTTTTTTCCGCCGCCAGATCCGCCAGCGCGGCGCCGACGTCCAGTTCAGCCAGCGCCTTGGCGGTGCGGGAAATGTCGTCGGCGGCAATCCGGACTTCGGTCACCAGTTTGTTGAACAGCTCCAGTTCGGTAGCCAGCAGCTTTTCGCCGGCACCGCGGATTTCGTTTTCTATTTCGGTCAGTTCGACGGTGGTAAAACGAACCGCGTTCAGCACCGACTGACGATGAATGAAATCTTTGTTTTCCAGCATCCGGGTGGCAAATTTTGCCGGCACTTCGACAAAATAGCCGATCAGATTGTTATATTTGATTTTCAGGTTGGGAATATCGGTCGCCGCCGCATACTTTTCCTGCAGCTGCAAAATAATCTGCTGGCTGTTGTTCTTAACCCGGCGGATTTCGTCAAGCGGCGGGTAGTAGCCTTCGCGGATGAAACCGCCGTCTCTGGCCAGCAGCGGCAGTTCGTCGGCCAGCGCGCGCTCCAGCTCGTCCACCAGATTTTCGTGATGTCCCATCCGGCCGGCAATGCGGGCAACGGCTTCCGGCAGCTCGGAAACCATGTTTTGCGAAGAGGCGCCGGACAAAATGTTTTTCAACCGCGGCACCGCTGCCAGCGTGGTTTTGATCGCCGCCAAATCACGGGGGCCGCCGCGCTCAAGACTCAGCCTTGAAACGGCGCGCTCAATGTCGGGACAGGCTTTCAGCAGGGCACGGACGTCGTCGCGTATAAATTCCTCATTTAAGAAAAATTCCACCACGTTTAAGCGTTCGCCGATCTCTTTGGTATCGACCAGCGGGCTGGCAATGCGGCCGGCCAGCATCCGCGCGCCGGCGCCGGTAACCGTGCGGTCCAGCACGGAAAGCAGCGAATTGCCGCGGTCGCCGGAAGAAGATTCCAGCAGTTCCAGACTGCGGCGGGTGGCGCCGTCAATTTCCATTACCTGCCGTTCATAGATTTTAACCGGTTTTTCCACCCGGGGCATCTGCCCTTTCTGAGTGGTTTCGACATAATCCATCAGCACTCCGGCGGCGGTAATTTCCGCACGGGAAAAGTTGCCGTAGGCATCCAGCGTTTCCACCTTAAACAGGTTCAGAAGGTTGCGGCGGGCATTTTCAAAGTTAAAACGCGCTTCCGGCAAAACGGAAAGTTTCTTGCGGTATTCGTTAAACACTTCAAACAGTTTCGGCGATTGCAGGTAGCGGTCGGAAACAAGTATTTCCACCGGGCTCAGACGGGAAAGCAGACTGCTGACGACAACCGCTTCCGGCTTGTTTTTCAGCCCGATTTCCTCCAGAAAGAAATCGCCGGTGGAAAGGTCCAGCCAGGAAACGCCCAGCATATCGCCGGTTTTGGCCAGACTTAAGAGAAAGTTGTTGCGGCGGGAATCGAGCAGGTTCTCCTCGGTCAGAGTGCCGGCCGTCACCAGCCGGATGACGTCGCGTTTGACCACTGACTTGGCGCCGCGTTTTTTGGCTTCTTTCGGGTCTTCCATCTGTTCGCAGATAGCTACCTTGAAGCCGTGTTTGATCAGCCGCGACAAATATGTTTCGTAAGCGTGAAACGGCACCCCGCACATCGGAACGTCGGCGCCTTCAAGCTTGCCGCGTTTGGTTAAGGCTATGTCCAGCGCTTTCGAGGCCGCCACCGCGTCATCAAAAAACATTTCGTAGAAATCGCCCATCCGGTAAAACAACAGGTAGTCCGGGTAGGCCTTTTTGGTTTCCAGATACTGTGCCATCATCGGCGTCAGCGCGGGCGCTTTAGCTTCGGTCATCGTCAAGTCTTTCCCATCCGATCTTTAATAAATTTAAACGTATTGTATTATATATTACTATCATCAGTAGTCTATCTTTTTTTAACACAATTCGAGGGTTATCACCATGTTTCACAAAGGCCGGAGCAAACTGTTCGAAATTGAGAAAGACACCAACTTTGCCAACCGCATTCTGGCGCTTTCAATGCCCTCGGCACTGGTATTCATCATGCTGGTGGCCCTGAAACTGCTGCCGGCCGGCATCGCCGTCATGGCCTATGCCTCAATCATTCTGTTCAACATCGTGTGGCTTTTCCCGATCACCTTTGAATTGCAGCAGATCCGCAAATATATCTTCCGCCTGGCAAAAGAGGAAAACTACACCGGAGAAAAATTCGACCTGACAGAAAACGACACCCGGGAAATCGTCGACGCCGTCAACGAAATGCACCGCTTCTGGACCGAAAAGGCGGAAAAACTTGAAGCGCAGACCATCTCCGACACCGCGGTGCTCGATACCCTGCCCGACCCCATCTTAATGATCGACCGCAAAGGCAACATCCTCGGCGCCAACATCTCCGCCCGCAACCTGCTCAGCGACAACATCACCGACCGCAAAGTGGAAGAAATCTTTTCTTCCAACAATTTCATTAATGCGGTTGCCCGGGTCTTAAACAAGGAAAGCGAATCGGAAAACCTGATTTTTTACGTCAACCGCGGTTCGAACCGCAAAGACGAAGATGCGCAGAAGCTTTACGCCCACATTAAACAACTGCCGTGGATCTCAAAAGGGCGGGCGGTGGCGGTCATTTCGCTTTACGACTTCGCCAAAGCGACCAAAATCGAAAAAATGCAGTCCGATTTCGTCGCCAACGCCAGCCATGAGCTGAGAACCCCGCTGTCGGTTATTTCCGGTTTCATCGAAACATTGCAGACCACCGCCAAAGACGATGAAAACGCGCGAGCCGCGTTTTTGAAAATCATGAGCGAACAGGCCAGCTACATGTCGCTTCTGATCGAAAACCTGCTGTCACTTTCCAAAATCGAAATGACGCAGGATCAGGCGCCGGAAGAAAAAATCAGCATCGCCCCGATCGCCGAAGACGTCAGCAACGCGCTGATGTTAAAAGCGCGGGCGAAAAACATGAAATTTGAACTAAAAATCGAACGTAACCTGCCGGAGATCACCGCCGATTACGGTCAGATCCGCCAGCTTTTGCAAAACCTTTGCGACAACGCGGTCAAATACGGCAGCGAAAACACCGACATTACCGTTTCCGCCCGGGTTACGGAAGCGGTGCCGCCTTCCAAAAGCCATGAAGTGGCCGGCGGCAGGGCGGTGGCAATTACGGTGCACAACTTCGGCGAAAAAATTTCCGACGAATACCTCAACCGCCTGACCGAGCGCTTTTACCGCATGCAGACGCACAAGAACAAAAACATCAAGGGATCGGGGCTGGGACTGGCGATTGCCAAACACATCCTCATCCGCCACCGCGGCAACCTGAGGATCGAATCGGACGCCGTCAAAGGCACCGCTTTCACCATTTATCTGCCGGTTGAGCAAAACTGCCCGACCGCCTGACCGCCCGACGGCGGAAAAAGCGGGAAAGCGGCAGCCTGAGGATTGAATCGGACGCCGTCAAAGGCACCGCTTTCACCATTTATCTGCCGGTTAAGCAAAACTGCCCGACCGCCTGACCGCCCGACGGCGGCAAAAGCGGGAAAGCGGCAACCCCGTTCGGCCGCGCATTCAGTTTTCGACTTCCGGCGACGGATAAATTACCATCGGCTGACCGGCATCAACGTCTTCTTCCTGCTCGATTTCCTCTTCCTCAAGCGGCAGCTTGTAGAAATGGATGAAAGTCACCGGCTTCATTTCGGTCGCTTTTTCGATTTTGCGGCGCACCTGCACCCGGATATAGTCCAAAATGGCCGTTTCCTTATAATGAAGGCCGGCGACCACTTCCGGCAGCGCTTCCGAAACCTCGACCACGATGCGGTCGCGCAGGGCGGCGAAAGCGTCCGGTTCGAGAATATCCTTGGAAGAAATGCGCAGCGCGATCAATTCCCATTTTTCGCCAAAAATGACGCTGATGAAAACGCTGCCGTTATAGGCAATCTGCTTGCGGCGTTTGACCACTTCCGAATTGAGCGAAACAATTTCCGTACGGTCAACGGCCAGCACGTCGGTCGGCACGCTGCCGGCAATTTTGGCCTTGCCGTCCTTTAACAGCAGCACATCGCCGTTTTGCATGCTCATCACCTCACCGATGCCGCATTCGGCGGCAAAGCGCTTGTGCTCGCGGATAAACTTTTTGTCGCCGTGAACCGGCAGCACCAAACGCGGCCGAAGCAGCTCGTACATGTGCCGGATTTCCTCTTTGCTGCAATGGCCGGAAGTGTGAACCAGCGCGTCTTTGTCGGTAATTACGTTAACTCCCTGGGCAATCAGCTTTTCCTGCATTTCGCTGATTTTTTCTTCATTGCCGGGGATGATCTTGGAAGAAAAAATAACCGTATCGCCTTTGCCCAGTTTGACATATTTGCTCTGATTGTTGACAATTGAGGTAAGCGCCGAACGGTAGTTGGCCTGCGAACCGGTGCAGATGTAAAGCGCATTGTCGGAAGGAATGTTTTCCGCCTCCTTGATGTCATAACATTTCGGCGTGTTTTTGAAATAACCGATCTCTTTGGCCACTTTCACGTTATAAAGCAGGCTGCGGCCGACCAGAACCGGCGTGCGGCCGGCGGCGTCGGCGGCCATGATCAGGCTTTCGAGCCGCGTCAGGTTAGAGGCGAAACAGGTGGCAACCACCGTTTTGGACAATGTCGGAATCAGCTTCGTCAGGCATTCGCGCACTTCATATTCGCTCGGCAGCTTTTCATCGACCTCAATATTGGTCGAATCGCAGACAAACATGTCAACACCGCGGTCGCCGGCGCTTTGCAGTCCGGCATAATCGGTTTGCAGGATTTCGATCGCGCTGTCGTCAAAACGCCAGTCGGTGGCGTGCACCACCGTTTTGTCCGCGGTTTTGATCACCAGCGCCGCGGTTTCCGGCACCGAATGGACGACCGGCACGAACTCGACCGCAAAATTTTGCAGTTTTATCGTCTGATGCCCGACCACCGGGTTGAGCGGCACCTGTCCTTCCAGCTTATATTCGCGCAGCCGGTTTTTGATCAGCCCGAGAGTAAATTCGCTGGCGTAAACCGGGCATTTCAACAGCGGCCATACCTGGGCGACGGCGCCGAAATGGTCCTCGTGAGCATGGGTGATGAAAATGCCCTCGAAATCTTCGGCATAGTTGGCAAAAAAACCGGCATCGGCAAAACAAAGATCGATCCCCGGGTAGTTGTCGTTTAAGAAACCGTAACCGGCATCAACCATGATAAATTTTCCGTTGCAAGCATACACATACATATTCATGCCGATTTCGTCGGCGCCGCCCAGGGCAATAAAATACAATCCGTCTTTTTCAAATTTGTTAATCATTCTTCTCTCTTACTTTCATCATCAAAAAACACGTCTCCGGCCCCGATGACTTCCCGGCCGGACGGTGTTTGCAAAATCAGCATTCCTTCTTCGTTCATGCCGGCGAAGATTCCGGTTTTCGTCGTTTTCGGCAGCCGCACCACAATCGGCTCTCCCAAGCCTCTGGCATGCCGCAGCCATTTTTCGGTCAGCGCCGGCATTCCTTTTTGCTCCCACAAGTTCGTCAGCGCATCAAAGCGACGCAAATAAACTTCCTTAAAAGTCCGGCAGTCGGTTTTTATCCCCGCCGCCGCCAAATCGGTCACCGGATACACGGTTTCTCCCGCCGGCGACGCCCTCAGATTGACCCCGATGCCGACAATCATATACCCGCCGGCGCCTTTTTCAAGCAAAATACCCGATATTTTGCCGCCGTTCAACAACACGTCGTTCGGCCATTTCAGTTTCACCCCGGCATTTTGATCAAACTCTTTTACCGCCTCCAGCAGCGACAGCGACGAGATCAGCACCAGCGCCGCGCTTTTTTCCGCGGCGAAAGGCAGCGCCAGCGACATAAACAGATTGCCTTCCAGGCTGACCCAGCTGCGGCCGCGACGGCCACGGCCTCCCGTCTGCCTTGTTGCGGTTACCGCCAGCTTTTCTCCGCCGGCGGACGCCGTCAGCGCCAAAGCCTCATCATTGGTGCTTGTCAGTTCCTCATATTCAAAATACCGCCACATTCCCGTTCTTCCGTTTACAAAATCGCCGCCAGCATCATTTCCACATCATGCATCAGATATTTCGGATTTATCACGGTGACAGCAATCAAAAGCAGATTGACCGCAATATATGTATATACGCCTTTGTCCACCCTGTCAAAGCTAATATTGCGCGGTTCAAAATAGATGACGGTTATGATTTTGAGGTAGGCATACACCAAAATCAGCATCGAAAAAGCCACCACCGCCATCAGGCCGTAGCTGCCGCCTGCCACCAGCGCGTTGATAACCGAAAGTTTGCCCAGAAAACCGAGCAGCGGCGGCGTGCCGATCAGTGAAATCATCAATATCAGAAAAGCCGCCGCCAAAAACGGCCGCTGGGTTGACAGTCCGCGGATTTCGCTCAAACAACGCAAATACTCCCCCTTGCTGCGACAGCCGGCAAAAACCGTATAAACGCCGAAAAAGGCCAGTACGTAAACCAACAGGTAGATAAAGGCGCCGAGCAGGCTCTGTCCGTGCATGTCGGCGGCAGACACCAGCAAAACACCGACATAATAAAGCCCAGCATAGGCAAAAATGCGGCGCAGGTTGTCCTCGCTGTTGGCGCCGACTGCGCCGATAAAAACGGAAAGCACGCCGAAAACAAGCATCACCGGCACAAACCAGGCGTAAAGCGGCGCCAGCACGTTGACGATCAGGTTGACGAAGGCAGGAAAATAAGCCAGCACCGGCACAATCGTCAGATATCCGGCCACCGGCAAAACCGCGCCCGAAACCGCGTCGGCAAACCAAAAATGAAACGGCGCCACGCCTAAGGCAAACAGGAAAAAGACCATAATCATCACAAACGCCAGCCGGAGCTGCCACAGAGTTTCCGTCTGCGCCGTCAGAAACTTTCCGAGTTCTTCATATCCGCCGCCGCCATAACGCCGCAAGATCAGAACACCGGCCGCCAGCAGCAGGCAGAAAAATACCGTTACCGCCAGATGGCGGCGCAACCGCGGCAGACACTCCTCATCGGCGCCGATCCGCAGCAACAGGCAGTTCAGCAGCTGGCAGCAAACGGCGGCTGCCGCAAACAGTTCCAGCGAACGGACGGAAAGCATCAGAGAAAAACCGAGCAGTTCAAGCAACAGCACCGAATAAAAGGCAAAACTGTCGTTTTCCCGGTTTTGAAAACGCCTGAGCGAAAGGCTTCCCCAGCCGAGCGCAAACAGAAAAATGACGATTTTAAACAAAGTCGTATAGTCATTATTGCTCCAAAAACCGCCGACATTTCTGTCATAAAAGACCGCGGTCAGCATCATTGCCGGCAAAATCGTCCATTTGGCCAGCGTCAGAAAAGTTTTGGCCGTGTTTGCGGAACGAAGGAAACGAACCAGCACCGCCAGCAAAACACCGGCCGTCAACACGGCTTCCGGCAGCAACGCAACATAATTGACCAGCATTTTTTTCTCCTAACCGACGAACCACAAAGGATTGACAAACGACAAAACCAGCACCGCCGCCGTCAGCAGCATGACGGCAAAGACCCTGAGCGAAATGTCTTCGACGCAGCATTCGCCGGAAGGCGCCGGCAGCGGCGCCTGACTTTCCGGCGGATATTTCAGATAAAACAACTGCTGCAGCAGGCTGACAGAAGCCAGCACCACCGCCAGCAGGATACAGACGGCCATCTGAATGTTAAATTTCAACAGACCGGCAAAAATCACCATGTTATTTAAAAACATCGACGACAGCGGCATCCCGATCGCCGCCAGAATAAGAAAGGAAAAAACCAGCGAAGTGCGGCGGATATTGCACAAAATGCCGCAATCGCCGAGTTCGTTTTCCTGCCGGACCGCGTCAACGTGAGCCACCATCACTTCCAGCGCGGCCACAATAATCAGGTAAGAAAACATGGAAAAGCCGATATTCATCAAAAGCGCGTCGGTCGGCAGCAGCGCCCCCAGCAGATACAAAATGTAGTAGACCGTCATATAGGCAAAAATCTTATACTGAATATCGCGTTTGGTAAAGCCGATAAAGGCGATCATCAGCATGGTGACGATGCTGATGATTTCCAAAACCAGCAGGTAGGGATCCAAAGCCGCCGGCGCGTTGACCGGGAAAAAGCGGATCAGTCCGTAAACGCCGCTTAAGGGAACAATGTTGGCAACGATGAAAACCAACGGGTTGGAAATGTTGGCGTTGACCGAAGAAATCCAGTAATGGAAAGGCCATACCGGGATCCGCGACAGGAAGGCAATGAAAATCGAGCCCCAGACCAGCACTTCCCCGTGTTCCGACAAAACGATCCGGCTCACTTCGAGAATGCCGACGTTTTCATGATTGTAAAGCACCACCAGGGCAACAAACAGAAAAACCGCGCCGAGAAGGTTATAAAGAAAAAAGCGGTACAAAACCTGCTGTTTGCGGACGTCGCCGAAAATGCCGACCATCATGAACAGCGGCAGCAGCAGCGCTTCGAAAAAAATGTAAAAGGAAAAAAGGTCGGAAGCCAGAAAATAGCCGCTGATCATGCTCAAAAACATCAGGGCAAAAACAATCAGCGCCTTCTGCCGGTAGGTATTGTGACGAATGCCCACCATCCCCAGCAGAACCGCCAGGTGAACGGCGGCAATCAGCATCAGGGAGAAGACGTCGATGCCAAACACCAGTTCAATTTTCGGATTTTGCGTCCAGGCAAAACTCTCGACCGTTTTCCAGCCGTCTTTGCCGACATCCATCTGCAAAGCCGTCCGCCACAAAACCACCAGATTGGAAAGCACGGTAAAAATGCCCACGCTCAAAACGTTGCTGACCCTGCCGCGGCCGCCTTCGCGGGAAAGCGCGGCAAACAGCATCCCGAGCAGCGGCACCGCCACAATCGCATTGACCAAAGAAGCAATGTTTTCCATTTGTCAGCCTCCGTACAACCAAACAATTCCGATAACGGCAAAACCGAGCAGCATGAACAGCAGCATGCCCGTAACCGTTCCCGAATGAATGCGGCGAAAAAGAAAAATCATAAAACCGAGTGCATTCTGCACCGAACTGATGATCGTACGTTCGATAAACACAAAATCCACCGTCAGCCACAACAGACGCCCGATCACCTTGACCGGCGTGATAATCAGCAATTCATATGCCGTTCCCACATAATCGGCCTCCTGCAAAACGTCGTTGTCGTACAAAGCGTCCAACCGGCGCAAAGGACGCAGGAAAAACAATCCCAGCCAGGCCGCAAGAAGCGGCGTCAGCCATAACGGGGAAAGACGGAAAGACCAGCATAAAACGGCAGCGGCAGCAGCCACCGGCAGCCAGGACGGCAGCGGCGGATTTTTCAGCATTGCCTGTACCCGTTCGTCCGCCCGGCTCTCTCCCAGCAGAATCTGCGACAGCACGTGCGCGCTCGCCGCCGCAAACAACAGCGCATAGCCCCCGGCCAGCCACGGGCTGCCTTCCGCGGTTTTGAACAAGACCGAAAAAAAGGCCGCCAGTACCAGAAGCGCCAACAAAAAGGTAAATTTAAGGCTTTTCAAAAAGCCGCCCGTTTCCGAAACCTGAGTTTCGTTGGAAGCCGCGGCGCAAATCAGCATCAGAACCTGCCCGAACAAAAACGCCGCGGTCAGAAGCGAAGCAAACTGCAAACTGTCGAGCCGGCTGCCGAAAGCGGCAAAAGCATAAACCAACCCCCAGAACATGAGGGCAAAATAAACCGCCTTTTGTTTGAGATTATCAATTGCCAGAGCGCCCCAAACGCCCCACAAAACGGAAGAAAGGGCAAAAATTTTGAGCAGCGGATAGGAAAAAGGAGAAATTTGCAGCAAAGATTCCGTTTTTAAAAGCAGCAGGTAGCCGGTCAGCGGCGTTGCCGTAAACAAAACATAGTTCAAACGGTTGAAACCGAGCGTGCGCATTTCGGTATAAGCCCCATGAAACAAAAACAGTCCGGTTTTGACAAAGATGCAGAGCAAAAGCAGAATCGCGACAAAATCCTTATGATGACCGAATCGGGCATAGTCCGGCAGCTTGTCCAGTTCCAAACCGCCTCCCTGGCCGAGGATGACGGCAAAAATGCTGACCAGGCCGATATCGGCCAGGAAATTGGCATAAATATATTTCTTTTTGGCTTCAATATTGTTGACGGCGCTGAACACCAGGACGTCGCAGACGCCGACCGCCACCAGCATCTGGACATAGTTGCCGGCAAACACCAGCATCAAAGACGACAAAAGGTTCAGAAGCACCAGCCCGTTCAGGGAATTTTTGGCATTTTCGGCACCGAAAGTATTTTGCAGCAGCACCAGCAAAGCCAATATCGACAAGGCAAACACCAGATAAATGTTGCCGGCGTTGACGACAATTTCGAGATTAACCGCCAGATTGGGTATTTTCAGCCAGGGACAGTTCAGATACAAATCGGGCGCATTCCCAAGCAGCGACAAACGGTAAACAAAATAAGAAACCGCCGCTGCCGAGAACAGCGACCACAGCACCGGCAGCCGGTTTTTGGGAACCAGCTCGGAAATCAGCCCGGCGCCTAAAATCAAAATGAGTAATTCAACCAGCATCAAATCTTCCGCTTCAACCGTTATTATCTGAATAATAACAAGAAATAAGGGCTTTTAAAGCCCTTATCACCATCTGAAAAAAGTTTTATCGTCAGGCCAGCGCCTGCAAATTTCTGACTACGCGCACCGGCACCCTGTATTCGCGGGCAACGTCGTCGTTTTCAATCTCCACCATCAGCACCTCGTTAACCGACTTTAAGGGCATGCGCGCTTCCCTGGCAATGGAATTCAGCATAAAAGCGCTTTCACGGCTGCGGTAAAGCAATGCCTGTTCGCCGCCGTCATAAACCAGACGCGGATTTTCGGGACCGCCTTCGCGGTATTCAATGATTATGAGTATCTCCCCGGCAGCATTCTGCAGCATATCATAACGCCCGGCCTGCTGTGAATTCTTCGTATCTGACATCTCCCAATATCCTTAAAAACGAGGTTTAATAATCAAATTTGAAACTGATGATAACATACAATTCTTAACAAATAAACTATTTTTTATATTTTTTAATTTTTTTGGATTTTTTTATTGACTAACCTTTTTTTATCCATTATACCTTGCTTCGTTAAGTGAGCGGGCCCGTAGCTCAGCTGGTAGAGCATTTGACTTTTAATCAAAGGGTCATGGGTTCGAATCCCGTCGGGCTCACCAATCGCAACACCTTCCTTTTTGGAGGGTGTTTTTTTGTTTAAAGACCTGATGTAATCGTACGGTTTCCTTAGGGTGTACGAGATTTTGCGGTCTTGTAATTTCAAGTTCGAAAGTAAAAGGTGCAAAATCTCTCTTTTTGTTTCTACTTTCGAACTCTGGAAGATTTGGTACGCATTATTACCCAAGGAAAGTATTGTGGCGACTGCGATTGAAAACTTTTCATCAGCCTTAGTCAGTAGTTCCAACTTGTTATTAAGTTCGTATTGCTCCTGTTTTAATCGGCTCACTATTTCATTTGAGCGTTCAGGAGTAATCTTCTGTGTCACTAACAGCGTATCTGTATATTGAATTTGTTTTTGAAGTTCATCGTATTTCTGGCGAATATCTTTGATCTCCAAGTTAAGAGCTTTATTTTGTTGATTAATGATTTTTTCCATATCCGACCTGAGATAACTCATTATCTCTTGTGGTAAGGACAGATTTTTTAACTCATCTTCAATTTGCTGTAAAACAATGTTTTCATTAACTTGCGGATTCTTGCAGTTTCCCTTGAAATGCGAACATTTGAGGTAAACGTATTTTTTGCCGCTTGGTTTGATTTTACGGTCACTACTAATCATACAACCACATTCACCGCAAGTTATCAATCCCCGAAAGATAAAAGGCTTTTCAGTCGTTTTGAAATGTTTAGGCTCTTCAGGTTTGCGACCGTGCATAATGTCCTGACACGTTTTGAACAGAGCGGGAGCAATCAATGTTTCATAGTTGTGTTTGTGCCATTGGTCTTTATATAACATTTCACCGATATAAAATTTGTTGTTCAATATGCGATGAATTGTGCTTGTATCAAACGGTTTACCAGAAAAACGGCTGACAAGCCCCCATTCTTTGCATTTTTTCATCATATCCTTAACCGAATAAAGCCCTGTGGCATATTCATTAAAAAGCTTCTGAATAATCGGCGCTCGTTCCTTATCAATGATGACAGCGGCTTTTCCTTCTGGTGTTCTTACATTTAAATAACCGGCTGGAGCTTTGGACATACAACGTCCTTGTGCTACTGAGTAGTCCATGCCGTAGATAACATTATCCCTAAGGCTTAAAACGTAATTTTGAGCCATAACAACGTTTAAACCGAGTAGAGTTATGTCTCCGGCTTTAGAGTTTTTATTAATTATCAGGTTTTCTTGGGTTAGATGTATCTCTAATTGACCAGTTTGGCACATATTATAAACTTCTGGTAAATTTGTAAAACTTCTAAATAGTCTGTCCGTCTTTAAACATACAAGTGCGACACCGCCTTTTTGTTGCTGGCAGAATTTTATAACCTCAAGAAATTTCTTACGTACTCCTCGAGTACTACTTTCTACTAATTCAGCATCTTTAATTATAGTCAGACCTTTTTTCTGACAGTATTCTGTTAGTATTTCCAACTGATTTTGAAGAGAATTGCCGTCCTTTTCCTGCATAACGGTTGATACTCGTCTTAGTAAAACTGCTTTTGTTACCACTTTTAAATCTCCGTTGTTAAAAACAACAATATTATGCAATTTTAGACAAAACAAGCAATTTATTTGTTTTTAATCTGATTATCGGTAATTTACAATGATTATTTAACATTATTAGATTTCATCCATTGATCTTGTTGTATTCTGTATAAACAAACAATTTCACATATAATAATGTTTGATTTATCCATCATCTTGCAAGGCAAATGAGTTGTCTTTCCAGTCAAGCGACTGTGTTTTAATTTTGTCCAAATAATAGAAATGAAGAAAGCTGATATAATCAAATCGTGGTATCCTAATGAAGTTTTATCTGACGACGAAGCACTGGCTATCTATGACCGTTTATTGAAACTTTACCTCACTCTCTACTATGCGGATAAAGAAAATAGGGAGAATAAGATATAATGCATAAAAAATTTGGTCCTAATACCTTGAGCCAAAAATTTAAGGAAGTTAGGAAAGCGTTTAAGCTTTTTGGTGAAATCGAGTTACAAGGCCGTCAATCGATACAACAGGCTATTATTGGTTGTTATGATATTTATCTTCATTACAACGAAAAGTTAATTAGAAAAAGATGTAAAAAGGCAGGTATTTCATACAAGCTGAAAAAGCCGATGAAAATGATTCTAATGCTTGCTATGAGAGTATCTGATGATTGTGGTGATGAACGTATTAAAGCAAGAATCAGAACGTATGTTAGGGTTTTGAGACGGTTTAACAGTTTAAGCTATGATTTGTACACAGCTGAAGAAAACTTAGGGCAATATGGAATTGATTATTTTGCTAATCTTCGCTCGAAAAAAGAGGACGATACAGACAATGTGAATGATAATGAAGATGAGGATGACGATAGTGACAAACAGTTAGAATTACCTTTTGGTGATGGCGACGATGATACAGAAGACTATGATGAAGAGGAGGCGGAAGACGATGCAGATGATGACATTGGCGAAGATGACAATAACAATGCGGACACCGTGACTTCGACTTCTGAAGCTCAAAAGCAGTCTTTGGGAGATAAAACTGTCAAATTTTTCCAAGCAAACAACATCAAAGATAAAAATTATGTCATTTGGGTTGTGGGTAACGAAGTGTATAAAAGTATAGATATGGCTCTGCTCAAGCGGCTTGATGATTTTGATTTTATAAAATTGAAGTGAAAATTTTGAGAGGGGGATAAAGCCAATCCCCCTTTTTCAAAACGTTGTAATACAACGTTTTGGTTAAAAAATCGCAATTATGTATACAAACATAATCAAAACATAATGCAGTTAAATCAATAAAATAAAGGAATTACAAATGAAAACTTTTTCAGAAAAATTTGAACAGAATGCAAATTTACAATTGAGAAAAGTAACAAGAGCAATCGATTTGTATGTTAAGAATGTTTATATAAAAAGCCGGTTAGTTCGGTATGTTAACAGCCAAAACGGATTTGGAATGATGCAACCATTAGCCCTCAAAAACTTTTCAGATGTTGTTTATTCATATTTGGAACCAATTATCGGTAGTGATAACATCTCAATGTTTACGGTTGTTGTCGATAAATATAACTTCGGACAGGATAATTGGAATTTTCAATACAAGTCATTTCAAAAGAAAATAAAAAAGATTTTTAAAGGATATGATTATATCGCTAATGTTGCTTTAGATGAATTTCCTCGGATATCTTTTCAACAAGACGGCACTTTGATGACACCGCATATTCACGGAATATTTTTTCGCACATTAACACGTTGGGAAAAGTCAAAGTTAACAAAAGCAATAAAAAAATACTTTCCGGAAAGTCGTATCAGACCATTTGTTGTGAGGCCACAATATGATTTGGAATCTGCTATACAGTATAGTTTCAAAGCTTTATTTGGCGGAAAAAGAATGTTTACGAGAAGAGATTTAACAGTCGGATTAAAAAATACGGGTATGACATATAAAGCAATTTATGCAAACTTCACCCATCTAAAGCGCTTCAAAATATATGATTTAGCTTTTGCAGGTGGAAAAGGTAAAGAAATTTTACGCAATATTATTAATGATATTGAAAACGGGAGTTAATTATTAAGATAATTATATACGGTGCGTCTAGAGATGCCATATTGCTTGGCGATTTGGGTAATCGGTGTGCGATTGGTAATGAGCACTTTTATTTCCTCAATTTGTTTGGCGGTTAGTTTAGGCTGACCGCCTTTATATTTGCCGTGCAGTTTGGCAAGGGCAATTCCCTCTCGTTGGCGTTCTAATATTAAATTGCGTTCAAGCTCTGCAACGGCTCCTAACATCGTCATCATCATTTTTTGATAAGGATCTTGTTTATCGGGTGCAAACGTTAAATTCTCTTTGTGAAAAACAATTTTAGCTCCTTTGGCGGTAATCTCCTCAACCAAATTTAACAGGTCTTTGGTATTACGAGCCAGTCTGTCCATTGAATGGACGTTTACCACATCACCGGCACGAATATTCAGTAACATAGCCTGCAATTCGGGGCGGTCGGTATTTTTACCGCTGATTTTTTCGATATATGCACGGTCACACGCAATATCTAAAAGTTGTCGTTCAGTGTTTTGGTCGGTAGTCGATACTCTCTTATAGTTAAAAATCATATTTTTTGCTCCTTTGTGTGAATTTGGGGTTTATAACTTTGGTTTACACCTGTGCAATGAATACGGTTTAGCATTTATTTTGCACGGTTTTTCGGTTGTGAATTTGGAGTATGCTCCGTTTGCATATGCATTATAAAAACATCATCTATTTTATACGGCGTAGGTATGTCTTGGAGTTTTATACTTTTATAAACCCAGGAATCGTTTAGGATAATCTTATCTTTTTTGATCTTATTTAGTACGCTCCAATGTTTCATGCCGTTATTTTCGCTGATTGTAAAAATGATTGCGGTGTTTTTTGTCGTCAGATACGGTTTTAGATGAGCAGCAGTAATGTTTTGGTGATGAAACGGTTGATTGATTGTGATTTTGAATTGATACTTGTCTAGGAGGATTTTTTGAGTGTTTTTTATGAGTTGTAAAGCAGTTGTATATGAAACGCCTCTTTGTTCAATATTTTTTAATCCGCCGATTGCCGCTAACTTTTCAAGAAGACGGTTGAATATATAAATTTGATTTTTGTAAGAAAATGTGCCGTGTGTCATTTTTTGAATGCCGTTTATTATGCTGTAAATTGAACAAAAATAATCACACGAGCCTTGGGTAAAAACATGTTCTTTTTTCATTGTCAGTACTCCTCGGCACACATAATCGTCAATACCCGGTTTGTAACGTTTTCATCATCGGGGGCTGGTGAAAGGCATTGATAATCGACATCATAATAGTCTATTTTCCAAAAGAACTGTTGCTTTCCCAAAGTGATACAGCCAAAATCGTGTTCTCCGTATGGGTTGTTATCTTTGGAAAAATTATCGAATGATTTTACTTTTGAAAATAACTGCTGTTGTTTATTAAGCCCTAAAGCCCGCACTCCCGGTGTGATAACAATTTTTCCGTTGGCAAATGTTTTTCTTAAATTGTCATTGAGATGTTTTATTTTTTCTGTATTCATGTTTTTCTCCATAAAAAAAGACCAAGGATTGTTTCCTTGGCCTTGATGTTGTTTAAATTGTACGTATATGTTTCGCTTCATTTAAAATACCTTATCTGCCGCTATCGAGCGGTGCTGATATCTATATGAATTTCAATGATTTTTACATTTCACATTATACATCGAATCGGTAAAAATACAATAAAAATCATCATTTAATTTGTCATGCGAATCGGCGAAAAGTCGAAAAAACGATGTTGTCGGTTTATTTTTGTCAGTCGGTAAAATAATTTCATCATATATGAAACTAATTAACGGGGAAAAATATGAATTTTGATAAAGAGCTTAGGGCGGTTAATGAAATAGCATATCTTAAACAAGAGATTAAAAAGTTAAAATTGCTCTTACGAAAAATTGCAGGAATGCAAAGAAACTATGTCTGCCGATATTGTGGCAAACAAGCAACTAAACCTCACGGCGGCAAGTGTCCGTACAGCCCGCATACTAATAAATGCCACGAATTTATTAAGGCATAGGCTGACTAAGGTTTATGTTTGGAATTTCCATACCAATCTCTTTAATCAGCTTTTCCCTTTCTTCAAAATCTTTTTCATGATAAATTTGTAGTTCTCTATAAAGCCACATATAAAAGGTATCTATTAATTTATAGTATTCTGCAAAGACTTTATTGAGATTAATTTCTTGTCCGCTTTCTTCTATGAACTGTTTTGATTGCGCATTCCATTGCTCTGGGTGTTTTAAGAAATCGCTAGAAACAAAAACAACATCCCAAGATTTATTATCATCTAAAGAACGTACTGGATAAGGAAACTCAAGTTGATAATGAGTTTGATAATTTCTTAATTTATGAATAAATTGCACTAACTTATTATCAACAAAAGATTCTTTTATTTTTTGTTGATATTTCTTATATAAATCTGTCTCTTTGTAGAAATTAATCAGCCGTCGTGCGTGATCTGTCAATGCTGTTGAAGATGCGAGCAAATTAAAAACATATTGCGACAAATGAATATGTAGTTCTTGAAATGTTTCTTGAGACATATTTATATCATCGTGTATTTTTCTTAGTAGTACTTCCAAATCAATATAATTTTGCCTAAAGATATGATGCATTGTCGCCAAAAGCCCCATACGATTTATGGCTTTCCATCCAGCACAGTTAAAAACATCTTCTTGAGTAGTCATTTTTATTCATCTTTAAAATTATTAACATTATATATAAGTCTATAAAAAATAACTGAAAATACAAGAATAAAAAATACCCTGCAACCAATCAGCTACAGGGTATTTGCACCAGCTGTTAAATACTAAAACTTATACTTGGCATTAATCAAACCAGTGTGGTCTTGGTAGTCCTCACGGAATTTGCCTTCGTAACCAAGCGAAAGTTCAACATTGTCATTGACTTCCGCTGTTACACCGGCACCAAATTCCATTCCGAAACGGTCAAGTGCTTCACCTTCAACCGCATAAGCCGAGCCATTAGCCAAAGTTACGACCGAATTAACATCATCGTTCATCAGGTCATAGGTTGCGGCAACTCTGACTTCCGGCTTAATATTCATACCATTTTCAAGTTCCCAAAATTTACTAACCTTTGCTCCGATGACACCGGTCAGGATGTCACTATCATTGCCAGATACTTTTTGGTCGGCAGAATCCTTATAAGCGTCTTGTTTGATATGGACATAACGCAAACCTGCTTCCGGTGTTACCCCAAAGCCGTTGATGTTCATATCATAACCGGTCATTGCCTGTAAACCAAAGGTTTCGACATCGTAGTCAGCTTTAACGCCAACTCCGGCAACGTTTTTATCTTCGGAATAGTCAGACCAGCCATAGGTCGCAATACCGTTTACATACCAGTTGCTTGGTTTATATTCGCCGTAAACAATCGCAGTATGGGTATCAATATCGGTTGAACGCATAAAACCGTCAATATCGGTGTTTGTGTAAGCATAACCGATACCGGCTTTGACATCATCATTAACATATTTTTCAGCACCGAAAGCAATACCGTTAGAATCAGCGTCAAAACCTTTGGCTTTGGAGGTATCGTCCAGCTTGGATTTGTTGAACATTCCCTGAACCCACATTGCACCACGTTTGAAGATATTGTCACCGGAAGACATACCTTGTGCACCGGTTGAAACAGAGCCGCCGGTCAAGCGTGTACCAACCGCACCAAATACCTGATTAGCTGTTTCTGATTGGGTCTGTTGAACCATCGGCGCAACTTCGGGAGCAACCGCTGTCAAAGCGTTAATATAGGCTTTTTTGCCTGTGGTAGTATTGGTGTTATTGGAAAGTTCCGCCAGAACGTTCGCTACCTGTCCCTGAACAGAACCGGACGGATTATCCAGAGAAACACTATCCCAAGCAGTTGCAGTTCCGGCATTGTTAGCGGTTCCGCCTGATTCAATGGCGGTATCAGAAGCCGTAGCTGTTCCGGTAATTTTGTAAACACCGTTGCCGATTTTTTCAAATTTATAGCGGCTGTTCTCACTTAATTCGGCAAAATCTCCGGTAACAGAACCGTCAAGGATTGTAAAGTCTTTAGCTTCATCCTTAGCTAATACACTGCTATTTAATGTTAAATCTAACTTTGTACCTGTATTGCTGACATTAATTGTGTCGGCTTTGATTTTGCCGTAACTGCCGTCTTCTTTTCCGGCAATGGTGAATTTAAGAGTTGAGTTCTCTTTGAAATCAACCTTAGTCGCATTAACCGTATTTGTACCGATATCCAAACCGCCGACAACATTAAGATTGCCGATTTTACCAGTCTGTTTGTCGTAAGTCAGAGTACCTTTATTGATATTCAGAGAAGTTAAGTCGCCGATTGTACCGGAAATGGCTTTGCTTAAAGAGTGATCTGCTTCGAAAGTCAGATTAGAACCTGTAATATTACCGTCTGCTTTTGATGATGATGTTTTAAAGTTTACGTTGCCGGCACCATTTACATTAGCTAATAATGTACCGGAAAGATTTATATTTGCTCCGGAACCAAGCAGAAAAGTTCCTTTTTCTTTTTTGTCATCGTTGCTGTAACTGGCAAGAGTTGATTTTGAGGCAATGTTAATTTCTGCATTGCTGATATTTATTTTTCCCTCGGTAGAGATTTCTCCGTTTGCACCATTAACATTAATTGTTCCGCCTGTAATATTGATGTTGCCGGGAGTTTCGGGAGCCGGGAGTTGTTCTCCCCCGTCAAGCAAATCATAAAAGGTATCAATAGAAGAATCCAAGCCGTTCATATTGATTGTTCCGCCGCTGATATTGATATCTTTTGCCGCCCATAAGCCGGAATTTTCGTTTCCCTCTAAATTTATGGTTCCGTCAGACATTGTTATTGTGCCACTTTCGGAATTTAAAGAAGAACTTGTCAGTGTTGTTGTTCCTCCCTTAATCGTTAGATTTTTTTCGTCTGCCGGAGAACCAATTGCGACAAATGTGTCCTCAACGCTATTATTTCCTCCCGAAATTATCAAATCTTCATTATAAGCGTTTTGTAATATATTGTCTCCTTCGGTTATTTCTAATGCATAAGCATTTGTCACCGCAGTTAAGGCGACAAGCGCTGTTGTAATTAAAAGTTTATTTTTCATATTCATTCTAACTCCATTTTATAAATTTATAAAAAAGGCCACCTAAACTAGGCGACCGGGGAGTTAAGAATCACATACTATAACATGACATTTTAACTTTTAAGACCGGAAGTCTCTGAACATATGTTAAAATCTCCCCGGTCATATCGTTAAATATGAACGGGGATATGTTTTGTTGTTTCATTTCAACAACTAACGACATCATATCTGTTGCCGTATAGTATTAGGCTTCTTAAGACCCGAGCCGTCGCTCTGGCTCAACCTATATGATTGAGTTGCCGAAATGTTACTATCATTATTTTGAATTATCAAGTTTTTTATTCTGTTCTTCATACCATTTGCATAATGCCGCTATTTGGATGGTTTTGCGTTCAATTCTGTCAAGTGAACGCAGAATGGCGTAATACAATTTGCGAAATTCAGAAGATTTCATCGGCTTGATATTTTCAAAAGCTTGTTTCTGGCTGTTTTTGCTCATGTTAACTTTTCCTCCAACATAAAAACTTACCGTCTTCATCAAATTTGCATTCGTAGGACTGTCTGATATCAGTTCCTTCAAAAAGAACAAATTTATGAACATGTGCTGCTCTTAGAACATCTGGATAAATAATCGGGATGAAAATAACTTTCTTTTTGTCGTATTTAATAAAATACTTTTTTAAATCTTTGCAAAAACGTGCAAAAAAGCTAGAAATCGATGCAGCAGGTCTGGCGAAAAGGTCTTCTATTTCAGTGCTGCTAAATTCTTTGTTCGGATTATTTTGCGCTTGTTCCCAAAACTTCATAAGTTTTGTTTTTTGATGTTCTTTTGCTGGTTTTAGGTCGATATAAACCTTTTCCTCAATACCATTAAATTGAATGACAAAGTTCCAATTTTCGGTATCAATATGGGCTTTAATCGCCCAATTATTCTCTGAAACGGAAGTTTTCTCAAAATACTCCGGTTTCAAAATGTCAATAACGTAGCGACAAATACTTTGTTTGCGTTTTATCCAATTTTTACGATTATTGAATAATTTACCGGAGCGAGCCGCTTGCTGTATTTGGATGATATTTCCATTTTCTAAGTTTATTAACTCATCAAAAATCATTGAATTAGTAACTCCGGAGTTACATTCCTTGATTCTTTTTGTGGTTAACTGAATGTTTTTATAGTTGTCAAAACGGATTTGTTCTGAAATGAAGTTTTTTACAATGTCATTGATTAACATGTTGATTATCCTTTCCTAAATCTTTCGTAAAATTTAGGGCAACCGAAACTTAAGATACAAAAAAGCATCTTAAAACTTCAACTGAAGCCCTAAGACACTAGTTTCGGTCCGGATATTTTTTTAACAGACTTTACGCTAAGCACTAGTAACGCACGAGAGTCCCGAGGAAAATCCCTCGGAAAATTCCAGGCACCTTGTTTCCAAGATGCAGAATTATTATACCTTATTTTTATAAAATTGTCAAGTTTGTATTTATTGTGATTAAAACTTATTGTTTCCTGTTTGTTGGATCATCAGAGAATGAGGAACTTTAATTTTTCGGTATGAATATCGTTTTTTTCGAAATAATGCACCAGACGTCAAGAAAATGAGTTTTTATAGTGTCATTTAAAGTTAATTGGTTGGTATTCTAAATGTTATAATAATTTATAAGCATTGTTTATTGATAAATAAATTTATAACGTAATTGCTTTTTACAAGTAACTGTTTTAGATTTAATATATATTCTACAATAACATAAAGGACGACATATGCCAAATCTTGATAGAGTTAACCTGTGTTATGATTTTCTGCGAGCTAATGATACATTTACTCTTAGTGAGTTTATTCAAGCCACATCTTATTCTACTTCAACAGCTGAAAAATATTTAGGTAGTCAATTGGCTTTATATGTACAAAAGAATGCTGGTAATTATACGATTTTAAGAAATTTGCCTGAACGAGATAACTTCCGAAAACATTTCAAACAAACTTCCAGAATTAAAAATAATGAGATAAGTATACTTATAGATAAGTCTAAAAACTCTGCATTATCTGCTATTGCCCATTATAATAGTCCTTATACTCAAGGAAAAGCGGTAACATATATACCTCAAATGTTTATAGCAATTACTTCAGCTGTTATTGCTATTTTAAAAAAATATAAAAATAATGATTTATACGAGAAAGACGTAAATGGAATAGTTGTTCAAGTTGATGGAAAAAATAAAATTAAATACTTAATAGATCTTATAAAAGTGTATCAAAATATTCCTAATATAAAATTAACCTCATTAGAAACACGAACTTTAGCGTCTTTGGTTGATGTTATGAGGAAAATTAGAAACGAAATTGAACATGGTTCAGGTCTTGGATATAAACTCGATTTACTTCTTGACAGTAAATGTCATGCATTGTTACTGAATTACGAACTGCTTTTAAATAAAGAATTAGATGAAAGTATAAATAATAATTTAGCTTTCCCTCTTTTTGTGTCAGAAAAATTATCAGAAGAACAGAAAAGTGCAGCTAAATCTGTACAGCAAAAAGAATATAAGATAATAAAGGATATAATTTCAACTTATAACACAACATTAGATACAGATATTCTGTCCAACAATTTTTATGATTTCAAAATATATGCTATTCCCAAATCGTCAAGTAAGGAAAGAAGTTCAGATGTAAGTGTTGAATACATAAATATTGATGAATTAAGTGAGGAGCAAAAGAAAGAAATTGAAAGAAATATTATAGCGGTCAGAGAAAAAACTGTTTTAGAGCATTTACCTCAAAAATTTGCAGATGCTATAAAGCAAAAAATTGAAAAGGTATCTTCAAAAAAAATAAGCTCTTATATAGCGAGTTACCATCTTAGCACGCTAATGAAAAAATTAGGCTGGAAATCTAATAAAGAATATAGAACAACAAATAAAACTTATGGCAGGGACTATTATACTGAAAAAGCCCGGGTTGAGTTATTTAAAAAAATTGATGAAGACTACGAAAGTATAGTGCGATTAAGTAATGCACATTTTGTTGAGTAAACATTTGTAGAAAATAGTTTTGGATTGAACATTAAGAAAACTAATTCTCTATAATTTCTTGATATTTGTGATTATTTTGTAAAAATGTCTTAGCTAATTGATATGTGTGCATTGTTGGTTCGTAATATTCTGGAGTAAGCAAAAGTTCGAAATTCGTTGCAAAACTATCACCAACACAAACGGCAGTTATTTAGGTAACTGCCGTTTCTTTTTTCCTGACCTGACGACAAATTCGGATAGCTTTTACCTAATGCATACCTCCCTTGTAAACAGGGAGTTTTTGCAATCGGATTGAGTTATTAATAATCATCCGAACCTTCACCAATATACCCAGCAATGACCACGACAGCTACTATTGCAATCATTATATACAATACGATCTCATCAACGTTTTCGTCATTGAACGCATTGTCAGATACACTGCAACTTGTCAAGAAGCCTGTCATTGTAACTAAAGCTGTTAATATTGAAAATTTTCCCAAATCCCGTATTATTTTATCAAGGTAAAAGAAAAACACATGAAACACGCAAAAATATTCATCGGCTGTCTTATGATTATATTGACCTCATGCAGCATAAACGAAAAATCTGCCCCCAAAACCGTAACCGGCACACTTGTTCCCGGCCACGAAGTGCGTTCGTTCAGCGAAGAAGGAAGGCCTAAAAGCTACTGGGTCGTTGACAAGACCGGGAAATTAATGTCCGAATACAAAAAAGCCGCCGCCGACTCCATAATCAACGCAACTCCCGTTTTGGCCGAACTGACCGTGGAAGAGGCGCCACAAATGCCGGACGGTTTCGGGGCGGATTATGACGGAACGTACAATGTGCTAAAAATTGCATCAATAACCCCGCTCCGGGTTTCCCTCTCCGGCTCCCGGACCGAACCGGTACCCGGTTTGCCCCGGCGCAACAGGGGGCTTGCTGAAAAGCGACGGCCGGGCGTCTTCCATCAATATGGCAACACTGCAATATCAAAAATGGCGGCCAGAAGGAAACAAACTCATTTTGTCGGGAAAAAGCACAGGCAACCGTCAAACAATTGATTTCGTCGATTCATACGTAATTGAAGACATCGGTTTGCAAAAACTCGTTTTGCGAAAAAACAACAAAGTTTTTACTTTTCACAAACAACCGTAAATTTGCAAAGTTACATTCGGACGCATTTGAAAAACATTCTTTTTTCTTGCGGCGGCCGCCCTTTTCAACCCAAGGGCGGCGCATCCGGAACAAGAAAAATACCGGATTTTTATTGCAGGTTGGCTCTAAAAAACGCTTCTATTTTATCAAACGGGATTTTATCCGTCCGGTCATACAAATCCGTATGATTTGCACCGGGAATGATCATCAGCTCCTTATTGCCGCCTTTGAGCTTTTTGAAAGCGTCTTCGCTGAAATAGCGGCTGTGTGCATTTTCTCCGTGCAGCATTAAAACCGCACTTCTGATTTCGCCGGCATAAGACAAAATCGGCATATTGATAAATGAGAGCGCATAAGTCATGTTCCAGCCGGTGTTGGAATTTTTTGAACGCTTGTGATAGCCGCGCGGCGTTTTGTAATAATTCCAATAATCTTTGACAAACTGAGGTTCTTCTCCCGTCAGTTTATCCGGCAGACCGGCTTCTTTGGCATAGGTTCCGCTTTTAAAATCTTCGGTACGCTGAGCATTGAGTTTTTGCTTTAAGGCATAACGGTCGTCTTCACTCATTGCGTCAAAATAACCGTTGGCGTTAACCCGGCTCATATCATACATGGTAGAGGTAACCGTCGCCTTGATTCTGGTATCCATGGCCGCGGCGTTCAGCGCAAAACCGCCAAAACCGCAAATGCCGATAATGCCGATTTTATCGGCGTCAACTCCGTCTTGAACGCTCAAAAAGTCAACTGCCGCGCTGAAATCTTCGGTGTTAATATCGGGTGAAGCAACCAGACGCGGTTCGCCGCCGCTCTCGCCCGTATATGAAGGGTCAAATGCCAGCGTAATAAAACCGCGCCCGGCCATTGTCTGCGCATAAAGTCCAGAGGCCTGCTCCTTGACCGCGCCGAACGGCCCGCTGACAGCTATGGCCGGCAGCTTCTCCGCCGGTTTGTCTTTCGGCATATACAAATCGCCGACAAGTTCAATTCCGTAACGGTTTTTGAACTTCACTTTCTCAATATTGACCTTATCGCTTTTGGCAAAAGTCTTGTCCCAATCACTTGCCTTTGCATTGTTCATAAAATTTCCTCCCGTAATTAATGTTGCCAGAACCAAAATATTCAATACCGCTTTAAATTTCATGTTGCTCCTTTCGCAATTTATTATCCGTTTGACATTCGTGTTCAATCAAGCCTTCACGGAAAAAAGACCGGTGGCATAATCCGCATCTTTCCGATTTCGAAGGATTTTATTTTTATCTTCGTACATCATGTCCGCCCCCCGTTTTTTATTATTTACAATTTTCCAAAAAATAGCAAATACTTATATTCAATGCTCAAATATGCTTGACAGGCATATCTTAAAAGGATACTGTTCTTATATGGAAATCAGAGTATTAAAATATTTTCTGGCCGTTGCGAGAGAAGGCAGCATAACCGGTGCCGCAAATTCTCTGCATTTGACGCAGCCTACCCTTACAAGGCAATTGCAGGAACTGGAAAAAGAACTGAGGCAAAAGCTTTTAATAAGGGGAAAACACAAAGTGACGCTTACGCTTGAAGGAATGATTTTAAGAAAAAGGGCGGAAGAAATTGTGGACATGGTTGAAAAAACAAAAGCCGAATTTCTTGCAATAAGCGGTACGACGGGCGGAAACGTTTATATCGGCGGCGGCGAATCAGATTCTATAAAACATGTGGCGGAAATCATTAAAGAAATTCGTTCGGATCATCCGGAAGTAAAATTTCATATTTATTCCGGAAACGCGGAAGACGTTACCGAAAAGGTCGATAAAGGGCTGCTTGACTTCGGCATATTGATCCAGCCCGTCGACGTTTCCAAGTACGACCATATTACACTGCCGGAAAAGGACGTATGGGGCGTCGTTATGAGAAAAGACAGTCCTCTCGCAAAGAAAAAGCATGTTGAACTTTCAGACCTGCAAAACATTCCCTTGCTTAATTCAAGACAGGCAATCAAAAAAACATTTTCAAAAAACGAATTTATCGAATGGTTTCAGGGGAATTTTGACAAGTTGAACACAGCGGTTACCTTCAATCTCGTCTATAACGCCGCAGTCATGGTGAAAGCCGGGATCGGTTATGCCGTTACCCTGGACAAACTCGTCGACACCTCCGAAGAAAGCGAACTTTGTTTCAGACCGCTGAAGCCAAAACTTGAATCCGGATTGGACATTGTATGGAAAAAACACCGCGTATTCTCCCCGGCGGCCAAATTATTTTTGGACAAAGCGCTTGAAAAATTTGCCCCCGATACCCCGGCAGACGCATCCGGACAAACGGCAAACGCAAACTTTGCGGGCAAATCCGATACCGTTTTTTTACCCAAAGATATATTTCATTCATAATGCATTGCCGGTTGCATGGCAGAATTGTTTTCCTCAAACGCCGTCGGCCGCAACATGAAAACAGAAAAACGACAAAGGAACAAAAAATTCATAACCGAAACATCGGCCGATCGTTCAACAAAAAATTCCCTGACCCCAAAAGCGCGGAATCGTTTTGCCGTAATAAAAAAAGAGCTGCCCGCACAAACAGGCAACTCTCTTTATCAGGTTATTTACAAACCGGAGAATACAACGAAATGCCGTTTACTCTCTCATGTTTGACAACAGCCCCCTTTTTTACTTCCAGCCAAAACGGCTCCACCATCGGGTTTACCGAAATAAATTTTCCGTTGGTGAAAGTCACATTGGTAAGAATCTTACCCTGATATGACTGGAAATCGAATTTCCCGCTCGGAGACGTTAACAAGCCTCCTGACAGATATCCCAAAAACCTTCCGGTTTCTCCTTCATAAACGCTGATAGAAGCAACCTCCAGTTCTTCAGTTATATCTGCCGGGGGAACCAGCCGCAGATAATCGCTTTGGTATTCACCATAAACTTCAACAACCCAGCCCGGTTCCGCGTTCTGCCACAGCAAGACTTCGGGATCATAAAATTTTACTCTCTCCCTGTTCTCGTTTATAAAATAATGATTCCACCGATCGTTGGGATCTATACGCACCGCATATCCGTTTCTCAGATATACGTGAACTTCAGAAGATGTTTTTTCTATTTTAAACACCTCCGTCGTTTCCAATACTTTATATTCGGAACAACTTGCAAACAAAAACGCCATTCCACAAATAATAAGTGTGGTTTTAATAATATTTTTCATGGTATTTAATAATTTTTATTCTTTATCAGTATATCATTTTTTTTACAAAAAGCAACTCCTTTTGCCCAAAAACAAACGTTCGTCTCCGTAATCCGCTCATTTTCGAATCTCCCGGCAACCGGCCGGCGCACTTCCCTCAGAATATGTCCGGCAGCAAACATGTATCGAGTTAAATGAATAAACAAAGCAGCACTTGACCGAACTCTTTTTTCTTGTCATCTTCCCGATTTCGGAGTTTAATCGTTATTCGGAGGCTGTCATGAAAATTCTGATTATCGGTCCGCTCGGCGCAGGAAAATCGTCGCTCGCTTATGCAATAAACAAAAGATTCAACCTCCCGCGGTTAAACATCGACGAAGTCTGCCGCAATACGGAAGACGGAAGCTATTATTCCGTCGGGGAACAGTTTTCCCGGCTGAAGCTTTTTCTTTCGGAAAACGACGGCTGGGTTGCGGAAGGCTGCCAGAAGTACATCTACGAAACAATGCGGCCGGACCTGATTATAGACATGAGAATCTGCCGGCCGGTCGCGATATGGCGCTTTACCGTGCGTTTTCTGAAAGCAAAAAAGCTTATCGGCAGAAAAATCGACAAGGAACTGCCGGTTCAGGCTTACCATTATCGGAAAATAAGCCTGAAAAAGATCCGGGATTATGACAACTGCAACCGGGAAATCAATGCGGAAATTTCCGTTTTTTTAAAAAATGCAAAAATCCCGGTCATCAAATGCAAAAATTTTCGCCAATACGGAAAAGTTTTCGCTTATATCGAAAATTTCCGGCCGGTGCGCCCGATTTAACGAGTTGCGACAAGCGGACCTTTTCTTTTCAGAACGACACGGCCGATTTTTTGTTATACGATATTTTAACCCGGCAAAAGGTATAATGTCGGCGGAGGTAAAAATGAGACTGATAGAAACACCCTGTGCCGCCTGTCTGGCACAGATTGAAAAGCTGTATTACGAAGCGTTTCCGGTTGAGGAACAAAAACCGTTTTCCGTAATTCTGGAAAAAAACAGGGAAGGGTCGATGGAGATCCTCGCCGCCGAAAACAATCACAAGGATTTCACGGGACTGGCCATTACCGCGCGGCACCGCGATCTGGTCATGCTTGACTATTTTGCCATTTCGCCCTGTCACAGACAAGGGGGCGTAGGCTCAAAAGTTTTCCGGATGCTGAAAGAACGTTATGCCGGTCAACGTTTTTTTCTCGAAATAGAAAGCACGCTGGTCAAAGCGGAAAATGCCGAACAGCGCAAACGGCGCAAAGCCTTCTACCTTAAAAACGGCATGGTCGACATGCCCTTTACGGTTGACGCCTTCGGCGTGGAGATGGAAATTCTGGCCGACGGCTGTTCCCTTGAATTTGAAGAATACCGGGACTTGTACCACAGTCTTTTCGGCGCGTCCGCGCACGGCAGGATCAAACTGAAAACGCCGCTGCCGCAAGCGTCGAAAAAATAACCGGCGGCATATGAATTTGCAAAAACCCCGTTCGACAGACGGGGTTTTGTTTCATTTTCCGCCCCGGAAACATCAATTTCCGGCAGGCAGTTCTTCAAGCACTCGCGACACCACCAGACAATTATGGTAATGTTTGGCGCCGCGGATCATGGTAAAATAGCGGCAGCGCTCGCGGTCGGCAAATTCGAAAGAACGTTTGACCAGGTCGGACACTTCGGTCAAAGCTTCTTTGGAAAGGCCTGTCAATAAAAAACGAAGACGATGTTCGTCCGGTTCTTCAGTTGCCACAATCATCATGTGTTTCAACTGTTTTTTCAATTCTTCCGTTTTCATAACGATTGTAAAAATAATCTTTCAGCGGCTTCAAACTGCCATAGCTGACATCCGTTGTCAAGCTTTTCCGCAAACGGACGAAAAAACTTTACCGCCGTTTTTCTCCGTTTTACAATAAAGAAAAAAGAATCGGTGCACCATCATGACAGAAGATATTTTTTCCCGTCTGGGCCGTTCGCCTTTCCGCAGCCGCTTCCGGCTGAAGACGGCGGACATTTCCTATGTCCGGCAAAAAGGGCTCGACACCGTCCGCCGGCATGCCGAAGATTTTGTCGGTAAGCGGCTGGCGCCGGCGGAAATCGCCAACGACGGCAGGCAGACGCCGATGCGCGGCCACCCGGTATTCATCGCCCAGCACGCCACCGCCACCTGCTGCCGCCAATGCCTGTTCAAATGGCACGGCATTCTCCCCGGCAGAGAGTTAACGCCGGAAGAACAAAAATATGCGGTTGATCTGATTATGGAATGGATCCGCAGGCAAACGGACTGACGGCCGCTATTCGCGGACATGCTCCAGCGCCTTTTCCCAGATGATGCGGACATGATCGTCGTTTAAGGCATAGTAAACGTTTTTTCCTTTTTTGTCCGCCCGCACCAGCTTGGCTATACGCAGAATCTTCAACTGGTGGGAAACTGCCGACTTGGTCATGTCAAGCAGTACCGCCAGATCGCTTACGCACAGCGACTCTTTTTCCAACGCCCACAAAATGTTAATGCGGGTCGGGTCGCCCATAACCTTAAAAAAGTCGGAAAGACCGTACAACAGCTCTTCCTCCGGCATTTCGGCGCGGATTGCCGCCACGGTCCAGGGACGGAGGGCGGTGCAGTCCGCCTGAGTGTTTTCCATGCGACGCTCCTCTCAAGCGATTAAATTCTGCTTTTACAATAATCGAATCGCCGACGGCACACAAGCGTTTTTATCATTTTTTTATTGACAATTGAACGATTGCTCAACTATTATACAAACAAAGACGATTGAACAACTGTTTGAACGGAGATACGCTTATGTGTAAAGAACATCACCATTGCTCTCATCATCAGGCACAAGAATGCGGCCACTGCCATCATGAACACGGCAATGCCCGTCTGCCGCTGCGAATCGGCGCCGCCGTGCTGCTGTTTGCCGCGGCCGTCAGCGGTCTGCTGCCGCCGGCTGCCGGCACTGCTCTCTTTGTTGCCGCCTGGTTCGTTGCCGGCGCGGATATCGTTTATGCGGCGGGCAGAAACATTCTCCGCGGAAAATGGCTGGACGAAAACGCCCTGATGACAATCGCTACTCTCGGCGCCGTTTTCCTCGGCGAATATCCGGAAGCGGCAATGGTGATGATTTTGTTCCAAAGCGGCGAATATCTTCAGCACAAGGCGGTGGAAAGCTCCAAACGCTCAATCGCAGAACTGATGGATATCCGGCCCGACTATGCCTGCCGGGAAGAAAACGGCACGGCGGTCAGAAGACGGCCGGAAGAAATTGCCGTCGGCGACGTCATCATCGTTAAAAGCGGCGAAAAGATCCCGCTTGACGGTTTAGTTACGGACGGCGAGGCAACGGTTGACACTTCCGCCCTGACCGGAGAATCCCTGCCGCGCCGGCTGGTTCCCGGCAGCGAGGCGCTGAGCGGTTTTATCAACACCAACGGCCTACTTAAAATAAAAGTGAGCAAACCCTTCGGCGAATCGACCGCCGCCAAAATCCTCGAACTGGTGGAACATGCGGACGCGCGCAAAGCCCGTACGGAAAAGTTCATTACCCGTTTTGCCCGCTTTTACACGCCGGCGGTGGTGGCTGCCGCTATATTGCTGGCTTTGGTGCCGCCGCTTGTCGTTCCCGGCACCGCGTTTGCCGAATGGCTGCAGCGCGCGTTGACATTTCTTGTTATCTCCTGTCCCTGCGCACTGGTCATTTCGGTTCCGCTCACCTTTTTTGCCGGCATCGGCGGCGCTTCCCGCAACGGCATTCTGATCAAAGGCAGCAATTATCTGGAAACGCTGGCAAACTGTAAAACGGCGGTTTTTGACAAGACCGGCACCCTTACCCGCGGCGTATTTGAAGTCAGCCGCATTCTGCCGGCTGCCGGCATCGGCGAAGACAGGCTGCTGAAAACCGCCGCAGCGGCGGAAAGCGCCTCCAACCATCCGATTGCACTGTCAATCCGCAAAGCGGCCGGAGAAAAGGAAACCGGCCTGCCCGGCGGACAGGCGGAAGAAATCGCCGGCTGCGGCGTCCGCATCAAAAAAGACGGAAAAGAAATTCTTGCCGGCAACCTCAAACTGATGGAAAAATTTAAGATTTCCGGAATTAAAGAAGCTGACGGCGGCACGGTCGCATATATTGCCGAAGACGGAAAATATCTCGGCGCGCTGGTGATTTCCGATACGGTTAAGGAAACCGCCGTCGGCGCCGTCGCCGAACTCGGAAAACTGGGAATAAGGACCGTCATGCTGACCGGCGACAACGAACCGGCCGCCGCGGCTGCCGCCGGACAGCTCGGCATTGCCCGTTTTTATGCCGGACTGCTGCCGGGAGAAAAAGTGGAAAAACTGGAAGAACTGATTAAAGCCCGCAGCGGCGGTTCCGTCATCTTTGCCGGCGACGGCATCAACGACGCGCCGGTTTTAACCCGCGCCGACGCCGGCATCGCCATGGGTACGACGGGATCCGACGCGGCAATTGAAGCCGCCGACGCGGTTATCATGAACGACGACCCGCAAAAGGTGGCGGAGGCGGTTAAAATCGCCCGCAAAACCATGGGCATTGTCCGCCAGAACATCGTCTTCGCGCTTAGTGTCAAAGCTCTTTTCCTCGGGTTGGGCGCCGCCGGCATGATGACCATGTGGGGCGCGGTTTTTGCCGACGTCGGTGTGACCATGCTGGCTGTGTTGAACGCTCTCCGCGCTTTTAGAAAGCCTATCTAGAACAAAAATGCAAAAATTTTCCGGCGGCTCTTGATTCTGCCTTTTGGCCACCCTACCTGTTTTAACAGAAGGATGATTGATCTAACAAGGAGGTTTAAAATGTCTGATTCATTGGTCAGCCGCAAAGAACACGGTCATCATGCCCCGCTGCGCTGCGGCTTTAACAAAGATTTTAACGATCTGCTCAACGGCTTTTTCGGCAACTGGCTCGATTTGCCGGAAGAAAAGAACTTTATTGCCAAGAACGAACCGAAAATAGAAGTCCGCGAAAACGAAAAAGAAGTAACGGTACGCGCCGAAATGCCGGGTATGAAGGAAGAAGACATTGATCTGGAACTGTCTTCCGACGGGTATCTGACAATTTCCGGCGAAAAAAAGCAGGAACACCGGGAAGAACACAAAGGAAGTTATTTTTCGGAAATTTCCTACGGCACTTTCAGCCGTACGGTTCCGCTGCCCTGGGAACTGAAATTTGACGACGCCAAAGCCGATTTTGAAAACGGCGTGCTCACCGTTACGGTTCCCAAATCTTCCGACGAACAGGGCAAAAAGCGCAAAATTGCCATCAACCGCAAATAATCCGGTCATGATGACGAACACCCCGGGAAATTCCCGGGGTTTTTTATTTGCCGCCCGACAGGAAAACCCGGGGTGCCGGATGCCTCAGGCTTACGCCTTTGGTCATGCTCTGACCGTTGGGTTTGCTGCTGTTTTATTCCCCGCTTACCGTTTTTTTAACCGCGGCATATCTTGTCAAACACGATCCGCGAAGAACCGTCGGCAATATCAATCAGGCCGCAGAGGGTAAAGTTGTTTTTGCCGAGCACCCGGCGCATCGGCAGATTGTCGCGGTGGGTGTCGATTTTCAGATAGTCTATGTTGCGGGCAAGCGACAGCTTTTCGGCATGACGCAAAGCGGCCGAGGCCAGTCCCCGTCCCCGCCAGGCGGCGCCGACCGCCACCCGGTGAACGACGGCAAAACGCCCTTCCCGCCGCCAGCTGCCGTTATAGATTTTGTCATAATCGGCGTCGCCGTCAAAAGAAACGGCGAAAGAAGCGGCCACCTGCCCTTCCTCTTCCGCCACATAACAATTGCCGGCAACAATGTCCCGTTCGATAACGCCGGCATTCGGATAGCTCCGCTGCCACTGGTTAATGCCCTGTTCTTTCAAATTCCGTCTGGCCTCGTTGATGATTTCCATAATTGCCGGAAGATCGCTTAAACCGGCTGCTCTGATTTTCATATCGGTTCTCCTTTTTCAAAAATTAAAGAAACAAAAAAGAAACCGCCCGGTTCCTTACGAAACCGGGCGGTTGAAAGTTTGATAAAAGCCGTAACAAACTATGCCGTTTTCCGTAAGGACAGGAACGGGACAACGGTGGTAGTGGTAACGGTTACGGCGGCAAAGGAAACGGCTGCCGACGTCATTACGGCGCGGCAGGCAAAACGCTTATTTTCGGCCAAGGCAAAAAACATGTTTTCCGTTTCCTTAAATAAATTAACGATAAGTTCAGATTAAAGACAGATTATCGGACTGTCAATCTTTTATTTATACGACTGCCTGAGAATTTCAACACATTCATTTTCGTCAAGCGGCGCCGGATCCAGGGCGAAAAGACCGCCCATCGTTTCACGCGCAGTTTGCGCATAGCGGCGCAGATTGCCGCCGTCGATGCCGTAGTCGGACATTTTCAAATCATCGACGCCGCAGGCCTTTTGCAGATCAACCAGCGCGGCAACGAAATCCTCTGCCTTGTCAGCATCTTTTCGGCCCAGCGCTTTGGCCATTGCAACCATCCGCTCGTCGCAGGCATGCTTGTCGGCAAAAGCCTGATAATAGGCACGGCTGATCATGATCAGTCCGGCGCCGTGCGGCAACTTCGGATGCCAAGCAGACAGCGCATGTTCCAGGCTATGTTCGGAAATGCAGCAGGAAGTCGACTCGACCATGCCCGACAGGGTGTTGGCCAGCGCCACGTCGGCGCGCGCTTGCCGGTCGGAACCGTCTTTGACGGCTTTGGCCAGACTGCGGCCGATCAGTTCGATCGCTTTTATGGCATAAATGTCGCTTATCGGGGTGCTGCAGTTGGCCAGATAGCCCTCGGTGCTGTGAAAGAGGGCGTCAAATCCCTGATAAGCGGTCAGATGCGGCGGCACGGTCATCATCAGTTCGGGATCAACAATCGAGAGCACCGGAAAGACTTCCGGCCAGCCGGCGCCGATTTTTTCATTGCTGTCTTCTTTGGTAATCACCGTCCAGGGATCGGCTTCGGTACCGGTGCCGGCGGTAGTGGTTACCGCCACGACCGGCAGCGGCGAATTTGCCAACGGCTGCCCTTTGCCCGAGCCGGCCGCAATATAATCCCAATAGTCGCCCGGATTGGCCGCCATTACGGCAATCGCCTTGGCGGCGTCGATCGGCGACCCGCCGCCGAGACCGAGCACAAAATCGCAGGCTTCCGCCCGGGCCAGAGCCGCGCCTTCCATAACGTTGTCTTTGGTCGGGTTGGGCTGAACCTTGTCAAACACGACATGCGCCGCGCCGGCCAGTTCCAGTTCCTTTTCCACCCGCGCCAGATAACCGTTGGCACGGGTCGATTTGCCGTTGGAAATGACGACCAGCGCCTTTTTGCCCGGCAGCTTCTGTTTGTGCAGATCGTTCAAACGGCCGGCACCGAACAAAATGCGGGTCGGAATATAATAGTCAAAATTCATCTTTAACCTCCTTTTACAATTGAGAAACTTTGGTTTCAGCATAGTGTCCCCTTTGTTCGTTGGCAAGCCGCAAAGGTATTTTTTCACCCGCAAACTTCCACCGGCCGGCGCAAGCGGCATTAACGGCCCCAAGCTGCCGGCCTTGCGGCCGCGCGGAAACTTCCGCATCCGCCCGCCCGTGCAGACGTTCAAACCATAAAAAAAAGCCCGCTCCCCGCAAGGAACGGACTTTTTATCAACCGGCGGCTCACAAAAGGCCGCTTTCTTTTTGCAAACGGACAATGTCCGTACAGTTATCACGCAGGGTGTCGTGTTTGTCCCACCCGGCCCGATGAATGTCAATGCGGATGTCAAATGCTTTTTCCGCTTTGCCCGCGACAATCAGCATGTCCAGAGAATCGGCCCCCAGATCAGCCGGCCGGTCGGAAAGCTTCAGTTCGCATTTTTCAAGCGACAACGCGTCAGTTACGAGGGGACAAAGCCTGGCAAACACTGCCTGAATTTCCTGCTCACCGGCAGAAAATTCTTTGTCTTTTCTTTCTTTTCCCATAGGCAGACGATTAAACCGGCGGCTTACCGACGGTCGGTTTCACCTAACGTGCGGACAATGCCGGAACAGGTTTCGTACAAGGTGGAATTTTTGTCCCAGCCGTCGTTTTCATCAATATGAATTTCCAGCAGTTTGTCAACTTCCATCATCACATAGGCCATGTCCAGGGAATCGGCGCCCAAATCATCGCGCCAACAGGCGTCAAGCACAACGTCCTTCTCCTCGCATCCCACTTCTCTGACGATCACGCTTCTGATTTTGTCAAGCACGGTTTGAGCCTCTTCTCTGCTGACCGCGGATTTTTTTGCATTACAGTTTTCCATAAAATTATATGATAAAAATTATTTTCCCGTCAGATATAGCATGCCGGCCGCTTTTTGTCAACCCGGAACCTCATTTTTCCGCTTAGACCGCCACTGAAAAAGGCGGCAAAAAGAATTTGCGTTTCGCCTTTTTTTGTGCTACTTTGGACAAAAATATCATATTAATGCAAACGGATTGCAACCATGTCTGACCTGCAGAAAAATTTAACCGCGGCCGGAGCCTCTGCCGAATCGGCCGAAAAAATCGCCGGCATAATCAAAGCGGCGGCCCAAGCCTCCGCCCTCACCCCCGTTGAGCTTAACCGCTGTCTCCGCATCGGTGCGGACGAAGCCAGATGCATTTATTACTGGGAAAAGAAACATGCCCCGCTGCTGCCGGCCGGCGGCGGCGAACGGCTGAAAGAAATAAAAAAACTTTTTACCGACAGAGGCCTTGCCGCAGACGATGAACGTTTCAAACACATTTTGCTTGAAGCGCCGTCGCTTCTGTTTCTGCCGGCATCGACAATTGAAGACAACATCAAAAGCCTCTGCCGCTTTCCCGGACTGCCGGCAATCGACGAGGAAACATACCGCCGGGCGGCCCTGAAACAGCCGCGGCTGCTTTGTCTGCGGCCGCAGACGATTGCGGACAACATCCGCGGACTGGTCAATCACCCCGCACTTTGCGGACGCGAAGGCAAACCGCTGCTCAAATGCCGGGAATACATCGCGGCGGCCCTCAAACGCCCGCAGCTGCTTTACCAGTTGCCGGAAACGCTGGCTGCCAACGTCAGCGGCGTCGTCAGCCATCCGGCGCTGAAAGACGATGACGGCAAACCGCTGTTTACAACGGAAACCTATCTGCAAACGGCGCTGAAAAAACCGCAGTTGTTTTTACACGCGCCGGAAACCGTGGTCGAACATGTTACGCGCTTTCTCCGGCATCCGGCCTTCGCCGACGAAAACGGCAACAGTCTGATCAAAGCCGGCGACTACCGCAAGGCGGTTCTCCGACACCCGGCGCTGCTGTTGCAAAATCCCGACCTGGCCGCCGCCAACATCAGCGGCGTCGTCAATCATCCGCTGCTGGCCGCCGCGGACGGCAGCCCCCTGACAAGCCGTGCCGAATATGTCAGGGCGGCTCTGAAACAGGCTTCGCTGTTTATCATTACGCCGGACACCGTGGTCGGAAAAATAAACGGCATCATCCGCCACCCGGATCTCAGCGGTACAGACGGCCGTCCCGTCATTGACAAGGCCGCCTGTCTGAAAGCGGCGTTGAAAATGCCGGCGCTGTTCGTCATTTTGCCGGAAACGATCGCCGCCAACGTCAACGGCGTCGTTCGTCATCCGGCACTGCAAAACGAACAGGGACAGCCGATGTTCAGGCGCGAAGACTACATAAGAGCCGCGGTCAGGCAGCCCTCGCTGCTGGTCCAGTCGCCGCAGACGGTAGCCGAACACGTAACAATCATCAAAGACCTGCTGCTTAAGGAGGAAATCTGCCCCGATACGGCGGCGGTCGCCGATTTCTGCCTGACCAACCCGATTACCATGGTGCTTGGCAGCGACAACCTGAAATCCCGCTATCTGTATGCTTACGCCAAGCGCCGCCGCGGGGAAAAGCCGGGCAAAAAAATCATTGCCGATACCAAGGGTAAAATGCGCGATTATCTGGCGCAAAGTGACTTTTCCGCAGATTTGCCGGAACGCGACTATGAACGGCTTTACCGGCGGCACCGGATCGTCGTTGCGGACGGACGGGCAAACGTGCTTGCGCCGCGGACGGCTTCCGTTTACGGTATTGATATTATCCGCAGCCTCAGGGCGGGAAAAGAAAAATAACCGCCCTAAAAAAGAAAAATCCCCTTATTGCACAAAAAAACTTCCGCCGTCCTTTTCGGACGCGGAAGCTTTTTTCATAACGGAAAGAATTTCAGCCGACAAAGAAAGCTTTTCCGGCACCGGCATCAAACACCTTGTTGCCGACGGCGATTACCGCCCGGTCAAACAATTCTATTTCACCATACTCCTCAACGCATTTTTCCCCGTCAAAAAGAATCAGCGTGCCGTTTTTGTCGCTGTCCCGGTCATAAACCAGCACCGCCGGCAGATCGAAATTTTCCGGCAGACAGTCAGAGCCTTCGTAAACCTTTTTCCACGCGTCGCCGGCGGCAAACAGCAAAACGCTGCCGCCTCTCACCTGCAGTTTCCGATATCCGCCCTGCGGACCGGCTTTGATGCGGTAGCCGTCGCAAAACAGGTCACAGCGGCCGTCCGGATACTGCGCAATGCTTGTTTTTCCGTCCGCAGCCGGCGTGAAAGAAACGTATTTGCGCGTTTCAAAAGCGTCCGTTTCCTCATCAAGGGCGGAAACGTTCCAGCCGCCGCTTTCCGGACGCTCGCCGAAAACGTCGCCGGCAAGGATTTTTTTGCCAAGATAAACATCGCCCAAAAACATTTCCCGGCCGTTTTCCAGCTTCTGTTTTCCCGGCCGGTGATTGAGCCAAAACCAGCCGTCGGTCAGATGATATACAAAATCGGCGCCGAAAAGCTTAAACTCAAAAACGTCGCGCGGACCGCAAACCAACGGTCCCGTCAGATTCCGACAGGGAAAATAAAAAAGGTCGAACACGCGGTCTTTTTTGCGCATCACGGCAACCGCCGCGTTTGCAAACTGCCAGTAGTTCAAACCGGACGAAACTTCGCACTCTGCCGCAGCCGTCGTTTTTTTCATCAGCAAACGGCAGCGCACTTCCCGGTTGTCATTCTCTTTTTCCAGTCTTACATTGTTTCCGTAAATCATAAGTTTTGTTATTTTTAATAATTAAACATAAAATATTATCGCGGACGGGAATTTAACAAAAAATTTCCGTCTTGGCAAGCAAATACATTCCGTTTTTCAAACCGTCAGCCGGGCAGTCTTCAGGCCGACGATTTCCTCCAGCGCGGCGAGCGGCGCCTCAATCTGAAAACCGATTTTGCCGGCGCTGAAAATGATCGTCGCAAAGTCCGCGGCGGTTTCGTCGGCAAATGTCGGAAACGGCTTTTTCATCCCGAGCGGCGAACAACCGCCGTGAACATAGCCGGTCAGGCCGAGAAGCTCTTTTGACTTGACCATCTCGACCGACTTTTCGCCGGCGGCGGCCGCCGCTTTTTTCAGATCCAGCTCTTCCGCCACCGGAATCATAAAGACATAATGCTGATGCGACTTTCCGACCGTCACCAGGGTTTTAAACACCTGCTTCGGGTTCTGGCCGAGCGCCGTCGCCACTTCTATCCCGCTCAAGGCCCGGCTGCCGTCATAACTGTAGGATCGGTAGTCAATCTTATGCCGGTCGAGTATCCGCATGGCGTTGGTTTTGCTTTCCATCGTTTCCTCTCTTTTTAATTTTCCACCCGTATGGTCAGCGCCGGGAACAACTCGTCGTCGCTGCCGAAGTGGCTGAAACGGATGTCTCCGGCAGCGTCCGCCGTCAGCAGCGATTTGAAGGGACGCGCTTCCCGCCGGCCCTCAAAAGAATAGCGGTGATAAGACTGTTCCGTATCGTTAAGCAGAAGAAAACTCAGGCTGCCGAACAACGGTTTTCTGACCGTCAGTACACCGTTTTCGGCCGTCGAAATTTTTACGACGGTCAGTCCGGGGAACAGCTTTTCCACCTCTTCGGGTGACAATTTACGCACCTTGAAAGCGTTGTCGCGATATACCGTTTCGGTAAAATACAGATCGTTTTGGTTATATCCGATCAAACGGCCGTTTAACAGAAACTCATAGGTCGAAGCGGGCGAAAAGCCTGCTTTCCTTGCCGTATATTGCGAATAACTGCCCGTACCCGGCGAAACGGACCTGGTAAACACCGTGCGGTCTTCCGCCATGCCGCCTTCCGACCAGACGCCGGCCGCAGGAGAATAGACCACCTGCGCCCTGTCCCCGACCGCTGCTGCCGTCACCTCCGGCGGCAGCCGGTAACCGGCGGCGCAGCCGCTTAAAAAACAAAGGCACATCCCTGTGAAAAAAACGTTTTTCATTTACACCCCTCCGCAAACTTTGCGCATTAAAACTTTTATTGTATACAATTAAACCCAATATCTATGAGATTCAATAATTTTGTAGAGGTTGTATTGCAGGAGACGCACAACATATTAATTTTCTAAAAGGAGGAAGACCATGAATGAATTGCACTTTCTGATTCATAACCTTTCCGATCTGGCACCGAACCACGACCGCCGCCCTCATTGCCGGGTCGTCGACATTCTGGTGGAAAACTGGGCGGGCGGACAATACATCACCTACAATTACCGGGAACACATCATGCGGATCAGACGCCGACCGGAAACGGCCGTTGTCAAAAACTGAGACAAACGCGCGCCGCCGTTCCGCACGGCGGACAAAAAGGCAAAGTGTACTTATTTTTGGTTACCCCGCACCGACTTTTACCTACTACCGCAATTTTGCGACCATGGTATAGTTCGTTTTGTGATTGCCATAACTTAACCTAAAAAGGAGGGTATTAAAAAATGGGACAGGCGATAAAGAAAAAGACGATTCCGGGAAACGACGACGAGCGCGACATCATGCTCATCGGGAAAATTTACAAAAGTTTCGAGGCTCTGGAAGAAACGCTCGGAAAGCTGCAGCTTGAAGAGCCCCTGTTTATTACCTACATGGCAAAGAAGTCTTTTGCCGACACCGTTTTTTCACAAATCAAACATAATAACGAAAAAACGCAGATTCAACGTTTCATCAACTGAAATCAGCATTTTTTCCAGGTGGTGCCGGAAGGCGTGTCCTCCAGCACAATGCCCGCCGATTTCAACTGATTGCGGATTTCGTCCGCCCGCGCATAGTTCTTTTCCTTTTTGGCAAGGGCGCGCTCTTCTATCAAACGGTTGATCTCATTCTCGTCGAGCGGTCCGCCGGCCCCCTGCTTAAACCAGCTTTCGGGATCCTGATACAAAAGGCCGAGAACGGCAGCCGAGGCAACGAGCTTCGACTTGGCTTCCCTGCGCTCTTCCGCGCTTTCCGCCTTATTCAGGGTGTTGACCAACTCGTGGAGAACCGACAAGGCCAGCGGCGTGTTGAGGTCGTCGCAAAGAGCTTCCATCACTCTGGCATCCGGACCTACGCCGGCATCAACCTTGATATCTGCCGTTTTGAGCAAAGCGTTGTAAAACTTGTCCAAAACCGTTTTTGCCTGTTTCAGCCCGTCAAAAGTGAAATTGAACGGCTGATGATAATGGGTGCCGATAAACAGCAGCCGGAGAGCTTCCGCCGGATATTCCCCGATCAGCTGGTTAACGGTATAAAAATTGCCGAGCGATTTGGACATTTTGACTCCGTCCACCATCAGCATGCCGGCATGCACCCAGTAACGGGCAAAAGTGTCGTTCGGATGGGCGCACATCGACTGCGCGCATTCGTTCTCATGGTGAGGGAAAATCAGATCCGATCCGCCGCCGTGAATGTCAAACGAATTGCCGAGATATTTTGAACTCATGGCCGAACATTCCAGATGCCAGCCCGGACGGCCGTAGCCCCAGGGGCTGTCCCAGCCGGGCTGCCCGGCTGCCGACGGCTTCCACAAAATGAAGTCGGCCGGATTTTTCTTGTAACCGGCCACCTCAATCCGCGCGCCGGCCAGCATTTCCTTCATGCTGCGGCCGGAAAGGAAACCGTAGTTTTTCATCGAATCGACGGAAAACAAAACGTGCCCGTCGGCCTCATAGGCATGGCCGTTTTTAAGCAGCAGTTCGACCAGCTCAATCATCTCGTTGACAAACTCGGTCGCCCGCGGACGAAAATCGGGATCGGCCACGTTCAGCGCATGCATGTCGTCCAGATACCACTGATAGGTTTCCCGGGTGATTTCACTGATCGGCTTGCCGGTTTCCTGATGTTTGTTCAAAATCTTGTCGTCAATGTCGGTAATGTTGGAAACGTAAGTTACGTGGTCTTTGCCGTAAACCTCGCGCAAAACCCGGTTGAGCACGTCAAAAACCACCGCTGACTTGGCGTTGCCGAGGTGCGCGCGGTCATAAACCGTCGGCCCGCAGACATACATGCGAACGTTGTTTTCATCCAACGGAACAAATTTCTCCTTGCGGCGTGTCAACGTATTGTGCAGATACATTTCCGGCATTTTTTTCTCCTTTTATGCATATTCGCCGTTCAAGCGGCGGAAAACCCGTTCGCGCCCGATCAACGGCAGTAAAATTTTCAGTTCGGGACCGTCTTCCGTCCCGGTAATCGCTTTGCGCAGCGGGTGAAACAAAGCTTTTCCCTTGCGGCCGGTGCGCTCTTTTACCGCATTTGTCCAGACGGCAAAAGTTTCCTCGTTCCACGGCTCGGGCGGCAACAATTCGGCGGCGGCGGACGTCAGTTCCCTGTCTTCCAGTTCGGGTCGAACCGGCCGACGGCAGATTCCCCGCCATATTTCACTGTCTGTTACAATATTCAGATTGCCGCGGATGGCATTCCAAAACTCCCTGTCTACATTCACCCGGCCTTTTACCGCTTCATAATCCAGCCCGCGAACCAGGTGGGTGTTGAAACGGCGCAGGTCGTCTTCCGAAAACTTCGGCTGCGAACGCCCCAGCCTGGCAAGATCCAGACTTTCCGCAAGGCTGCACAGGTCGGCAAAAGGTTCCACCGCTTCCGAAGTGCCCAGCTTGGCAAGATAAGAACAAATTGCCATCGCTTCAATGCCTTCCGCCCGCAGTTCGGCAACGCCGACGGAACCCAGACGTTTGGAAAGTTTTCCCTCCCTGCCGGTCAAAAGCGGCAGGTGGGCAAACGACGGCACCCGGCCGCCGACCGCCTCAAACATCCGTATCTGCGACGCGGTATTGGTCACGTGGTCTTCGCCGCGGACAATATGTGTGATTGCAAAGTCCGTATCGTCGACAACCGAAGGCAGATGGTATAAATAACTTCCGTCTTCACGAATTACAACGGGGTCGCTCAAATTTTCCGCCGAATAATGGCAGCGGCCGCGCACCATATCTTCCCAGACGATGTCGCCGGGCGCCAGTTTAAAACGGTAATGAGGCCGGCGGCCTTCCTTTTCATAAGCGGCAATTTGTTCTTTCGTCAAACTCAGGGCACGGCGGTCATAAATCGGCGGACGACCCTTGGCCAGCAGCGTCTTGCGCATCAGTTCCAGTTCTTCCGGCGTTTCGTAACAAGGGTAAACCAGTCCTTCCGCAATCAGTTTTGCCGTCACTTCCCGGTAACGTTCCGTCCGCGCGGACTGCCGGGCTTCGCTCGACCACACCAGTCCCAGCCACTGCAGGGCGTCGCGTATTTCCGCTTCATATTCTTTTTTGGAGCGTTCCTTATCGGTATCGTCGATCCGCAGCATAAAGCTTCCGCCCAGCTTTTGCGCCAGCAGCCAGTTGAACAGCGCGGTTCTGGTGTTGCCGATATGCATGTGCCCGGTCGGCGACGGCGCGAATCTGACTTTGATTTCTGACATTTGAAATTATTCCCCGATAAATTTGAACAATTGCCGAGTATATAAGCATACCCCGCAGATTTCAAGACTTTTTTCCCCCTTCGGCAGCAACGGAAAAACAAAATCTGCCGGCATAATAAAGCAATTGCGAATATAACCGGTTACGCCGAGTATTTTCAAACCCCGTTCCCGTCGCCGCGGCGACGCAGCCTTTTTCCCGGCGGCACCGGGTACCGACGGCCGATACAAACGTCATCAACCGTTCTGAATATCGAAAAACCGGCCGCACAAGCTTGAAGATGAAGCAGCATCACATATCTGCTTTGATACCGGCTTGTTGTGCCTGCCTGATAAAAAGACTCTCCGTAAGCGTCAAAAACACTTTCAGGCTCGGCGTGTCCGGGGACTTATCGCTGCGGTACCTTCATTGTGATGCTGTGTTCATCCCATAAAAAAACCTCTCCGCCAGGAGAGGTTTTTCGTTTTTAAGCTTCGGCCTTTTTGCTCTTTTTCTTTACCGTTTTTTTGGCAGCAGCCTTCTTTTCTTTGGCCGCGGCTTTTTTGGCAGCGGCTTTTTCTTTGGCGGCAGCTTTCTTCTCGGCTGCTTTCTGCCTGGCCGCTTCGGCTTTTTTCCGGTCGGCTTCCTTCTTTTTCGCCGCTGCGGCTTTTTTCTTTGCCGCTTCTTTTTCCTTTGCGGCGGCAGCTTTCTTCTTCTCGGCCTCTTTCTTTTTGGCTGCTTCGGCTTTCTTCTTCGCCGCTTCTTTTTCTTTTGCGGCGGCAGCTTTCAGTTTTTCTGCCTCTTTTTTTCTGGCAGCGGCGGCCTTGGCTTTCGCCGCAGATTTTCCGGCTTTCTTCTTCACCGTTTTTTTCGGCTGGCTTTTCAGTTCGGTCCATTTTTTGGAAACGGCAATTGCTTCGTCCAGGTCCTTTTCCTTGCACAAACCGACAGCAACCGGATTCTTCGGCCGCAGGTTGGCCATGTCGCGGTGCGTGCCGTCCCGCAGAGAAGCAATGGTCGGCTTGGTGGTACCGATCAGCTTGCATATCTGGGAATCGATAATTTCCGGACAATTGCGCAAAATCCACAGAATAGCCGCCGGTTTGTCGCTGCGCTGCGACGGCGAAAGCACTTTTTTGTTCTTGCTGTTTTCCGCCTTGACGTTGCGTTCCGGTTCAACCCCGACAAGCGACGCGGAAGGATCCTGTTCGCAGCGGGCAATTTCGTCCGCCGTCAGCTGACCGCCGGTAACCGGATTCAGCCCGACGATGTTAAAAGCGACGTCACCGTCGGCAATCGCCTGCACTTCCAACTCGTGCAACTCGCAGAAATCGCCGATTTGTTTAAAAGTCAAAGTCGTATTTTCAACCAGCCAGACGGCTGTTGCCTTGGGCATTAACGGGGCTGTCATTCTTCTGTCCTTTCTTTTTTGTTTTAAGCACACAGATTTTGTGAGCAAAAAACCCACATTCCATTATAGAATGCAGGTTAATTGAAAAAATTTAAGATAGTATTAAGATTAAATACTATTCGCCGTCGGAAGTTTTGAGACCGAAAGCGCCAAACTTGTTCTTAAATTTGGACAACTGACCGCCGGTGTCAACCAGACGATAAACGCCGGTCCATGCCGGATGGGATTTCGGATCAATTTCCAAAGTCATCTTGTCTCCGGCTTTGCCCCAGGTGGATCTGGTGGTGGCTACGCTGCCGTCACTCATTACATAGGTAATTTCGTGATAATCCGGATGAATACCTTTTTTCATCTTATTTCTCCATATCGAATTTTCAGTTGTCGTTTTTATACATTAGAGTTTCAAATAAAGCAAGCATTAATTTAAAAAATTTTTAAGCTTTTTCCATTAATCCGCCTGTTCGAAAACTTCCACCGTGTTTTGCTTGCCGCGGTTGTCGGTATTGACGATTTTGATGCCGAAGTTTTTATAACCGCGGGTCATCAGATAAGAACGGATTTCCACCGCCCGGTTCAAACTCAGACGCTTGTTTTTGAAATCGTTGCCGCCGTCGTTGAAGTTGTAGGCGTAGATGAGGATTTTGCTTTCGCCCGGCCGTTTGAAGCCGTCGGCAATTGCTGCCAGCCGCGCCGTATTTTCGGCCGAAAGCTCAAACACGCCGCCGGCAAAGGCAATGACGTCGGCGGCCGGTTCTTCTTCCGCCACCGGAATCAGCGGCTGCAAAGCCGGTTCTTTTTCCTTTGCAACGACCGGGGCGGAACTCGTTTTTTCAATTTTTACCGGAATTTTTTCCGCCGTTTTGTCTTCCGCAACAGCGGGCTTTTCTTCCTCTATCCCGCTTTCCGCGACAGAAATTTGCGCTTTTACCACCGGAACTTCCCGCGGCGCTTCAGCTTTCATCAGCCGTTCCGTATCTTTCGCCCCTACCGCTTTTTCGGCTTTCACGTTTTTGGCCGCTGCCGCCTTCACCGCTTTATCCGCGGCAGGTTCGGCAACGACTGACGAAACCGGCTGCCGGGATACCGCCGGCATGCTTTTCTTTTCAATATCCGCTTTTATCGCAGGTTTTTCTTTTACCGCCGGTTTGGCCGCCGGCTTTTTTCTCTCTGCCGTCGGCTTTTCCTTTGCGGAAACGGCCGTGTTTCCGGACACGTTTTCCTTAACTGCCGCAGGCTTGGTTTCCGCCGCCGCGGACTTTGCCGGCAATGCCGCCTTTTTAACGTTTACTGCCTTATCTTCTGCCGGCCTCTTTTTTTGTGCCGCAACAGGTTCGGTCGCCGGTTCGGACTTAACCGGCAGCGGACGAATATTCGGCTTGCGTTCGGGAACGGGAATCGCTTTTACCGCCGGTTCGGCTTTTGCCTTTACCGCGGCCGGAGTTTTCTCCGGTTTGCCCTCTGTCTTAGCCGGCACCGGCTTGGCTGCCCGGGGCTTGTTGCCGATCACCGGCTTGGGCAGCGGACGCAGGGACGAATCGTCAAATACGGGGAAAAGCGGCGCAATTTCCTCACTGCCGGCATTGTCCAGACCGTCCAACACCGAAAGATCGACATAAACGTCGTCGGCCGCCGCCCGTCCCCACAACAGGCAGGAAACCGTTACCAACATCCAGACTTTGCGCATTCTCTTCCCCCGAAAGACAAAAACACTATCCCGCCAGTCTGACGATAAACGCCTCCAGCGAGGTGTTGGTCGCCGCCAACTCGTCGGAAACGATCACCTGTTCGATTTTTTCCGGCGCAAATTCTTCCCGTTTCAGGTTATAGACGTAACCGCCGGCTTCGCGCACCAGCAACAGACCGGCAACCGCCGAATTCAGATTGCTGCCGAGGCTGAGGCAGACATCCATTTTGCCGGCGGCAACGCCGGCCAGCGAGAGCGCAACGGAACCGAGCAGCCGAACGTTTTCGGTTTCGGCAAACAAATCGCGGTAAGCGGCGGTATATTCCGCGCTGCCGTGCTGAAAGCCGATCGAGGCCGCCACCAGAGCCGCGGCACCATCCTTGACGGCGGAAACGCGCAGACGTTCATGGTTGCGGAAGCCTTCCTTGTAGGCGCCGCTGCCCTTTTCGGCAAAATACAGCTCGTCACTGGCACGGTTATAGACGACCGAAGCCTTGACTTCGCCGTTTTCGCAATAGGCGACGGTGGTGGCAAACACCGGAATGCCGCGGACAAAGTTGCCCATGCCGTCAATCGGATTGACCATAAAACAGCATCCGCGGGAAAGCGGCGGTTTGCCGTCGACGAAGACGGCGTCCGGCCGCACGCGGGAAAGTTCGCCTTTCAGAGTCTGCGCCACCCGCTCGAAAGAACGGGAAACGAAATTCTGATAACCGCGCACCGAAGACTGCAGCTTCTCAATCTCGTTGAAGTCGCGGTCAAGCGACGCCGTTGCCTTTTTGACGGCGCCGACCAAAAGCGTGAGAGTTGGGGAAAGATACGACATTATTTGGCTCTTTCGACATAGTTGGCTTCGGCCGTGCCGACCACGACCTTTTCACCCTGGTTGATAAACGGCGGAACCATGATGCGGACGCCGTTGTCCAAAATCGCCGGTTTGTAGGACGAAGCCGCGGTCTGTCCCTTGACCACCGGTTCGGTTTCGGCAATGGTGCAGACGACCTGCTGCGGCAGTTCGACCGCCACCGGACGACCGTCGATGAAATTGATGTAAACGGTCATGCCTTCGACCATAAACGGGCGGGAATCGCCCAAAATGTCGGCCGGCATGACAAACTGTTCAAAAGTTTCCGAATCCATAAAGGTCAGACCGAGAGCGTCTTCGTAGAGGAACTGGCAGTCTTTTTCTTCCACCATCAGTTTTTCGACCGTATCTTCGGAACGGAAACGCTCGTTGGTTTTGGTTCCTTCCTCAACCGACTTCATTTCGACCTGCATAAAGGCGCCGCCCTTGCCCGGCTTGATGTGGGTTGCCTTAACGACCGTCCAGGGTTTGCCCTTGTATTCAATTACCCAGCCGATTCTGATGGATACTGCTTGCTGCTTCATTTTCTTATTCACTCCTTAATTTTTGATTTTTTGAATTTTATCAAGATAATTACTCTAAACTTTATTTTTTCGCAACTAAAATCTTATAGTCTTCGGGGCTTAAAATCACCATGTCCGCGGGCCAGGCGGAAAAATTGACGGAACCGTCCATCGGCTCGACCGCCGTCTGCAGCAGAAAAAACTCCGCATACCAGTCAGCCAGCGCTTTGGTTTTCTCCGTCCCCTCATTCCAGATGCGGAAAACAACAAAGTCCGGTTCGTTTTCGCTTACGATCATCGCTTCATGACGGCGGCTGCGGCAGATAACGCCGAGAAAACGACGGCCGAGCTGCCGGCGCAGGGCCGCCATCTCCTTTTTGATTGCCGTTGAGGCGCTCAGATCGGCAACAATGCCGTCGGCGCCGAGTTTAACCGCCAGCGCGGCGGCGTCTTCGCCTTCAAGCAGCGCAATTTTTCCGGCCGCCTCAATCTTCCGGATTATCCTGCCGAGGCAGTCCTCCGGCAGGGAAGCAGACAGAATGAAACATTCGACGTTCTTTTCGTCGATGCAGTTTTCGGCGCTTTCGGCCGTAATTTTGAGAATAAATTTAGGCATATCCGTTTTTGCCGCTTGAAAAAATAGTTAATGACCGGTATTATCGGGAGATTATAAGCTAACGGCATCGATAAAGAAAGAAAAATTTTACCATGGAAACAGAAATTTCGCGTTTCAAGGAAACGGCGGAAGCCCTGAACGAAATCGACGCGGCGCTCAACGAGCTGCAGCGGGCATTTGAAAACAAGCGGGAAAACGTTTCCCGCCTTAAAGAAACCGCCGCCCGTTCGGTTGCCCGTATCGACGAACTGATCAACAAACTGAACACGGCACGGGAGCAAAATGGCACAAGTAACGGTAACGATTAATTCCCGCGAATATCCGATTGCCTGCGAAAGCGGGCAGGAAGCGCGGATCATGCAGCTGGCCGGCGTTTTGGAAGAAAAGGCGCGGCTGTTGAAAGACATCAGCGGACAAATCAGCGAAAACATGCTGCTGGCAATGATCGGCATTCTGGTTGCCGACGATTTGCTTGAAGCGCGCAAAAACAACCCCGCGCCGGTTGCCCCCGCGGGGGAAGACGCCGCCCGGACCGCTGCCGCCGACCGCGAACTTTCCGCCCGGCTCAGGGTTGTGAGCGAAAAAATAAAAGCTGTTGCAAAACAGATCGAATCATTATAATATCGGTTTATGGAGAGGTGACTGTCCGGTTCGTAATTCCGCAGATCTTCCGAGCCAACGTAATTTTATCGGGAATTGTCCCTGACAGGATCGTGGTCCTGTTATATGATGCCCACCTATTGAGATGCGGTTCGAGACAGAATGTACCTATACGGCCCGACGGTTCTCTCTATTTTTTTGTTACCTTTCAACTCCGGCTGCCGGAGTTTTTTTAATTAACCGACGGAGAAAACTGTTGAAGATCATTTATTTGGGCGACGTGGTCGGCCGGGCGGGAAGAGACGCCGTCTTAAACAACCTGCCGCTGATGCGGGAAAAATACAAGGCCGACGTAATTATCATCAATGTTGAAAACGCCGCCCACGGCTTCGGCGTCACGCCGGGAATCGCCCGCGAGTTTCTGGAACGCGGCGCCGACGTTCTGACTACCGGCAACCATGTCTGGCAGCAGCGTGACATCATCCCTTTCTTAGACGAGTGCAAACGCATTGTCCGGCCGCTGAACTATCCCGACAGCGCACCCGGCCGCGGAGCGGTCGAATTTGAACTGGCCAGCGGCAAAAAAATTCTTGTTGCCCAAGTGCTGGGACGGGTCTTCATGGACAGCGTCGACAACCCCGCGTTTGTCCTCGACCGGCTGTTAAAGAACTATGCGCTCGGCCGCAACATTGCCGCTGTGTTCGTTGACGTCCATGCCGAATCGACCTCGGAAAAGCTTTCTCTCGGACATTATCTCGACGGCCGGGTTTCCATCGTTGCCGGCACCCACACCCATATCCCCACCGCCGACGCCCATATCTTAAACGGCGGCACCGCCTACATCACCGACGTCGGCATGTGCGGCAATTACGACTCCGTGCTCGGCTTCGACAAACAGGCGCCGATCGACCGGCTGTGCCAGCGTTACAACGGCAACCGGCTGGAAGTCTGCCGCAGCGGCGGCACCGTATGGGGAATCGCGGTTCAAACCGACGACAAAACCGGTCTGGCCGAAACAATCGAACAATTCAGCTTAAAAGGAAACGAATGATGGCGGAAAAAGAATATATCAGCTACGAAGAAATCAACAGCGAATGCAAAAAACTGGCTTATATTCTTGCCGGATGCGGTTTTAAACGCATTATCGCGGTAGCCCGCGGCGGGCTGGTGCCGGCCTGCGTTCTCGCCCAGTTTCTCGGCATCAGGGAAATCAGCAGCATCTCGCTGGCCAGCTATGAGGGCGAAGCCCGCAGCGAACTCAAATGTCTGGTGCCGCCCGACATCCGCATGGACGAGGAAACGCTGTTCGTGGATGACCTTTACGATTCCGGCAGCACTTACCGCTATTTGAAAGAAAAATATCCGCGGGCCAAAATCGCCGTTTTGTTCAGTAAAGACCCGGCGGCCGAGCTTGACTTTCCGGCCGCGCCGAAAACTCCCGGCCGCTGGCTGGTATTCCCCTGGGAATTTGAACCGATTGAAAGCAACAGCGGCAAATAGTTTTCGTTTTTCCGGACACGGGCAGATTTTCTCGTTCTTTTTGCAAAAATTCCCCGCAGAAAAAACAACTTTCCGCTTGTCAAAAACCGGTGTTTTCTTTAATATCAGTTCTGCATCCGGGAGGCCGGATGCGGTGTCTAACAAACATCTTCAACGTAAAAATCCTTCTTCGGAAGGAGTGCCGGTAATATGCTGAATAACGGCGACTGCATACGTTGACAGTTTGTTAGCTCCTTCCGCCTAAGGGTTTTCCCCGGGCGGTTTTGTTTTTTACACGTAAACAAAATCAAGGGAGTTTCAAACTATGTTTAACAACAAAATCAAAAAAATAATCGGACAAGAGCTGCACAAATACCGCTGTGACCGTTTTCTGCAATTAAAAACGGTGGCGGCCAAAACCGGAATCCCCTGGTATGTGATCGACAACATGGAGATAGGCAGTGTGCGCAAATGGGAGCATTATCGTCATCTGCTGGATTTTTACGGCAAAGAGCTCAAAATCGAACTGATTGAGAAAAGCGGAAGCATCAAGGAAGGCATCGTGAAAAACGGCGGCGGAAATGACCGGCGGAAAACGATAGAAAGATCGGACACGCCCGAAAAATGAAACAAAGAAAAAAAGCAAAAAAAACAGCGAGAGAGAGAAAGAGGGAAAGATAAGAAAAAACAAGGAGAAGAAAAAAAGAAAGAAAAAAGGCAAAGACAAATAAAGAGAAAAACAAGAAGAAAGCAAAAAACGGAAAGAATAAATGAGCTGATGAAAGTAAAAAGGAGTAAGCAAGAGAAAAAGGAGAAGAAGGAAAAAGGAGAAATAAAAAGACAAGAGAAAAAATCAACCCTTGTCCTTATTTAAAAAGCGACACGGCCGGACGAAACCGTCCGTGTCATTTTTTGTTTCAAATGTCTGAATGACCAGATAAACAATTTGCGGCCGGCCACGAAATTCCCGAACCGGGCATTTGCTGCCGGAAACGGTTAATGCCGCTTGCGGGAACCGGCGGAAGTTTATTTTTGCCCGACTTTTAAACCTGTTCGGCCTTTCAAGGTGGCAAAATCTTTCCGCACCGGCCGGCAACCGGTTTACGTAACTCCCGAACCGGGCATTTGCTATCGGAAACGGTTAATGCTGCCTGCGGGAACCGGCGGAAGTTTATTTCTGCCCGATTTTTAAACCTGTTCGGCCTTTCAAGGTGGCAAAATCTTTCCGCACCGGCCGGCAACCGATTTACGTAACTCCCGAACCGGGCATTTGCTGCCGGAAACGGTTAATGCTGCCTGCGGGAACCGGCAACCGGTTTATTGCGCCGTAACGATTTTGCTTTCTTCCGGTATCGGATTACCGCGGCCTTTTTCCAACTCAGATTCCCGGACAAAGCCCATTTCGCCGTTGTCAAGCATGATCCGGTACCATTTTTTGTCCGGCGTAAATCCGGTAACGCGAACGGTATGTCCTTTTTCCGTCGTCGTCATCACATCAAACTTGTCGCCCGGCCCGTACATCACTTTGCCTTCGCCGGTCAGGTGATAGAGCATTTTTTCGTCATAGACGTCGACGGGAATGTCAAAGATTTTGGAAACCACCACGTCGTCAAAAGTTTCTCCGCCGTCGTTGAACGTCACTTTCTGGAAATAGGTGATTTCATGCTGCTTGGTCATATATTGCCGGAATCCGCCGAAAACGGAATTGACGACCGGAGAAAGCAAAATCATGACCAGCACGAACGGCACCAACAGATGCGCCGTTTTCAAACGCAGCCAGCGCCAGCGGGGCAACGGCGGAATTTTGCAGTTCAGCCGGGCGATAAAGCGCTCAACCAGCGGCCGCTGTTCCGGCAAAGCGTATTCCAGCGCCTGCGCGGCGGAATACGCCGCCTGACGATCCTTGTTTTCCTGATGATAGGCCAGCGCATTGTGCAGCAAAAGAGTCAGGTTGTCCTGCCGGTTGCTTCCGGTTTTGCGAAAATTTGCGGCAATCGCACGGCAGTTGGCGGCAAAGGCCTTAATTCCCCACCAACCGGCCAGCCAGTTGACAAGAGAACATTTCAGAATTTCGTTAAAAGCCTGTTTTTCGCTGCAAATCAGGCGTTCTTCCCGATCGGTGCATTTGATCAGCCTGCCGGTCACGTAACGCAGGTCAAACACCCGCACGTCGGGATTTTCCGCTTCCATCCGGTCTTTGAAAATGCTCAGCGCATCCATCTGCGGAAAATCGTCCTTCCCGTAGACACAGGCCAGCAAATCGTAGGTCAGGCGCTTTTCCTCATCCTGCAAAACGTCATAAGCCACCGAAATTTTCTGGAAATGCTCCATCGCGTTTTCCGCCTTATTGTAGTCGGGGTGCCATTCTTTGGCGCGGTCGCGGTAGCTCAGCTTGATCGTCCGCGCGTCGGCGTCGGGCGAAACTTCCAAAACCTGATAGTATTCCAACGGGTCACGATTGTACATTTTTTTCATCCTGTAAAATTTTTCTTGCAATTTCGATTACGTCCGCGGCCGCCTCCGAAGTCGGATAACGGCTGATGAGCGGCATCTGGTTGCGGATGGCATCGCGTACGCGCGCATCGCGGCGGACAATCCCTAAAAGCGGCGGCGAGATTTTGAGAAAAGTCTGGCAGGCCTTTTGCAGAATATCATAGGTCTGACGGCCTTCGCGCAGAGTGTCCGCCTGGTTGACCACGATCTCCAACCGGCATTTCGGGTACTGCATGGCCATCAGTTTGACAAAGGCATAGGCGTCGGTCAGGGCCGTCGGTTCGTCGGTGCAGACCACGATCACCCGTCCCGACATGCCCGACAAAATACGGATGGATTTTTCCACCCCTGCCCCCATGTCGAGAATCACCTTGTCGTACGCGCCGGACAAAAGCGCCAGGTCTTCGGCCAGAATCTGCAAACGGCCGACCGGCATCGAAGCCAGCCCGGCCGAGCCCGAACGTCCGGCAATGACGTCAAAACGGCATTTGTCACAATAGTGAACCACCTGGTTTAAGGTGGTGGTTCCGGTAACCACGCTGCCCAGATCAAACGGCACCATCAGCCCCAGCTGAACATCAATGTTGGCCATGCCCAGATCGCCGTCGAACAACAGGGTTTTCTGCCGCAGACCGCTCAAAGCATGCGCCAGAGTGATCGAAAACCAGGTTTTGCCGACCCCGCCCTTGCCCGAGGCGACCGCAATCATCCGATCGGCTTCAAACCGCCGCGGACTGCAGATTCCCGCCGTCAAGTCTTCTTCCCGCATCCGTTTTCCCCTTTATATTCATGCCAGCAGCAGCCGGGCAAGCGAAGGCCCGTCAAATTCCGACAGCCCGTTTGCCATGCTGGCGGAAACCGAAGCCCGTCCGAGCTTGAAACCGCCTTTAAGCGCTGCCGTCAGCACCCCGCCGATCCGCCGGCAGAGGTCGAGTTTGGTCGGCAGCAGGCAGTCCGCGCCGAGCGAAGCAAACAACGCCGCCGCTTCGCCGGCGTCACAGGCATTGTATCCGGCGTCAAGAGTCAGTACCGTTTCGCCGCCGGCCGCTTTCAGCAGGGCGGACAGGCGTTCGCGCTCGGAATCGAGAAAAGGATTGGTACCCGGCGTATCAACCAGCACCAAACGGCCTTTTTCCGCACCGGCTACCGCCGCCGCCAGCTGCTCCGGTTCCCGTGCGGCCAGAAAATCCGCCGACAAAACGGCCGCCAGGGACTTCAACTGAGCATTGGCGCCGGCACGCACGCCGTCGGCGCTGATCAGCGTGCAGGCAATGCCTTTACGGCAGGCAAGCGCCGCGGTTTTGACCAAAGCGGCGGTTTTGCCGCTGCCCTGAAGACCGGCAAACACCTTCACCGGATTTTTCCGATCCAAAAGATCATAAGCGGCAAACAAACGGTTGAAAACCGCGGTTAAAATCCGCACATCGTCCTTCTCCCCGCCGGCCGCCGCCTCTTCCCGGCACAGCGCCAGCAACCTTGCCCGCACCGCCGCGTCAGCTTCGTGATAGTCCAGCCGTTCGCGGATCAGGTTGTCGCTGTAAGCCGCCGCGTAAACCGCAGGTTCGGCACCGTCCGCAAATTCGATTTCGTCGGTTTCCACCGCAGCCACCAGTTCGCTACGGCCGTCTTCGCTCTGCGAGGTGGAAACGATTACCGCTTCCGGCCCCAGTTCTTCCTTCACCCGCCGCATCAGACGGATCATGTCTTCGTCAACGAATTTTTTTATCCGCATGCGTTTTCCTCTTCCAAAACTTTTGTCACGGCAATGCCCAGCCGGCCGTTTTCGACCATCAGTTCGCCTTTGGCCACCACGCTGCCGTTGACGCAGACGTCAACTTCGTCGTTCACCCCGCGATCCAGCTCCAGCACCGCGCCTTCTTCCAGCGCCAGCAGCTGCCCGATGGTAAGGCGCGTCTGCCCCAGCACCACCGTCACTTCCACCGGCACGTTTGACAACGGTTCCAGTTTTTCCCGATCAGTCATTTTTCTCTCCCGTCAGCATTGCTTCCAGCCGGCGGATTTTTTCTCCGCCGCAAAACGCGGTTTCGCCCTGCTGCCAGCAGATCCGGCAATCCGCCGGCGCCAGCGTTTCGTCCTCATGCAGCAGGATGCGGCCGGCAAAACCGTCGGCGGCAGCCGTTTCCGCCAGAAACGGACGAACGACGGCAAGCGTCCGCGGATGGAAATAAAAATCGAGCGCCTTTTTCTCGCCGAGACGGGGGAAATTGTCGGCAATAAAACGGCTGACCACCGCCAAAGCATTTTGTTCCAAAAGCGCCGGAGAAAGTTCCCGCAGGATCATCCGGATCAGGCGCAGGTTGTCATTTTTCTTCCCGTCCAGCAGCAAATCCAGCCGCGCCCGGACGTTTTCCAAAACTTCCGCCGTTTCCGCCGACGACGTTTTTTCCGCCGCCGGAAACGACCGGCGGTTGACCGCAAGATCCAGTACCGCCGCGCTGCCGTCCGCAATTACGAAATTGTCAAACTCATAGGGCCGGCGGCTCATCAGACGCGTCCCCCGTTCATTTTCCGCAGGCGGATTTTGCCGACGGCCGCCAGCCGGGCGGCCTGTTCGATGATTTCATCCTGCGCGGCTTCCACTTCTTTCAGCTTAACCGGACCGAGCGCGGCCATTTCTTTCCGTATAAAAGCAGCGGCTTCCGGCGACATGTCGGCAAAAAAGCGCTGTTTCAGCCGTTCCGAAGCTCCGCGAAGCGCCACCGCCAGCCGTTCGGCTTCCACTTCGTCAAACAGACGGCGGATATCATCGTCGCTTACCGCGTTAAAATCTTCAAAATTAAACATTGTTGCCCGCAGCCGGCCGGCCAGCACCGGATCTTCCGTTTCCAGCACCGACAAAAGCTCCCGGCGACGTTCTCCCCCCGCGGCGGCAAACAGGGCAAAAGCACGTTCGCGCCCGTTGGGAACGCTTTGGGCAAAATCGCGCGACAGGGTTCGTTCAATCTCCGCGGCAATTTCCGGCACCACCGGCGCGGAAACCGCCATCGCCGCCAGCACGCCGGCAGCGAAGGGAAGCGGCAGCCCGTTCAGCACCGTTTCCGCCGTCGGCCGGTTCAGCCGCAGCAGCACATAGGCCGCAACCGACGGACTTTCGCCCGACAGGTAGGCCGCCAGCGCTTCGGCATCGGTATTTTCAAGCGTTTTCCAGACAGTGTTTTTTCCGCCGTCTTCCTGCCGGCGCCGGCGGCCGCGGAAAAAGTTCAGCCCCCACACCGCCAGCCCGGCGAGAGCGGCGGCCAGCAGCAGCGGAACAATCTGTCCCTTGCCTGCAAACGAAACGTTTTCGATTTGCAGAATGTCGCCCCGCCGCGGTTCAAAACCGATAACCGGCGCTACCATCGACGCCAACCGCACGGCTTCGCCGTCCCGGCAGACGCCGTCGGGACAAAGGCCGTCAACCAGCACCAGCGCGGACAAACGTTTGACGCGCCCGCCGCTTTTTACCACGCGGCGGCTGTATCTGCTGATCTCATATTCGGCTTCGCTGGCGAAATTGGCCGCCGCCGTATAAGCGCGCAGCACCTGTCCGTCGGGATCAAAAATTTCTTCGCCGGAACTGACGGTGTCATAATCGATTTCAAGCCGCACTTCCGCCCGCACTTTTCCTTCGCCGACAAACGGTTCCAACACGCTGACGATGCGGCGGGCAAGATAAGCCTCTTCGGTGCGGCGGACGGCTTCGCGGCCGTTTTCCGCGGCTGTTGCCGGCATCTGCGGCCGGCTGAGCGCCAACAGCACCGCCACCACCGCCAGCCCGGCGGCAAAACTGACGGCTGCCGCCAGCAGCCCCTGCCCGAGCGGGCAGTTTGTTTCAGAACGTTGCAATTTTTCCACCTGATTTTTCAATTTTCTTCCCTGTTTAAGCAAAATAGCCTTTTCCGGCCGATTGTTAAAAGCAAATTCTTCAGATATTCACAAACTTAGCCAGCGAATTTTTCAGTTCCGCGACCGCATCGTCATCGTTTAAGCGGTGGTCGGAAGACTTCAGCAGCTTAACTTCCACGTTTTCGGAAGCAAGCGCCGCGGCAAAATCAAGAGCAAAATGCCACGGCAGGCAGGCATCTTTCATCCCCTGGATCAAATGCACCGGACAGCCGACCGGCCATGTTTTTTCCCCTTCGGGCAGACATTCCGCCGTTGCCGTGTCGATAAAACGCCCGGTTATGGTATAGGTAAAATCGTCGGTACCGAAAGTAAACCTGCCTTTTTCCCGCAGTTCGGCTTCCTGTTCGGGGGTCACCAGTTTGGCAAAACGCCTGACGAAATTCGGCGCCGCCGCCAGCCCGATCACGCCCCTGACCCGTTCCGGCCGCTCAATCGCCGCCAGCAGCGACAGCCAGCCGCCCATCGACGAACCGACGCAGACGATATCGCCGGCCAGCGCTTCGTCGATTACCTCAAGCACCTGCTCTTTCCAGATTTTGAAATCGGCCTTTGCAAAATTTTCCTGGTCCGAACCGTGGCCGGCATAGTCAAAACGAAACAGACCGACGCCGTGCGCCAGACAAAAGGCCTTGACCGTTTCCGGTTTTCTTCCCCAGCAGTCGGAACAGAAACCGTGCAGGTAAAGGACGGTCGGACGGCCGTTTTTTGGCGGAATATGCTCAAAATCTGTTGCAAAGGCGGATTTAAAAGTGTACTTTGGCATCAATTGACAACCCATAACGTAAATTATACAGAACTGTGAAGGATTATATTAAGAAAATGTCGAAAGGTAAAGAACAAAAACCGGTTATTCTGCAAGTGCTGCCGGAACTTGACCACGGCGGGGTGGAAGTCGGGACGGTGCAAATCGCCGACGCCCTCCGGCAACACGGCATCAAAAACTTCGTCGCTTCCGCCGGCGGACGCATGGTGCACGATTTGGAAAAAATCAAAGTGCCCCATATTACGCTGCCGCTGAAAACCAAAAATCCGATCAAGCTTTACCTCAATTCGCTGAAGCTGGAAAAAATCATTAAGGAAAACGGCATCAACATCGTGCATGCCCGTTCCCGCGCGCCGGCCTGGAGCGCCTATTGGGCGGCCAAACGCGCCGGCGTCAAATTCATGACCACTTTCCACGGCACTTACGGACTGGGGCCGAAGGGAATCAAGAAATTTTATAACCGGGTGATGACCTACGGACAGCTGGTCATTGCCATTTCCAACCATATCAAAAAGCATATCACGGAAAATTATCGGATCAACGAAGACAAGATCCGCCTTATCCACCGCTGCGTCGACATTGAAAAGTTTTCGCCGGCGGCAGTTTCCCAGGAGCGCATCATCCGCGCCGTGCAGGAAAACAACATTCCGGAAGATCTGCCGGTAATTTCGCTGATCGGACGGATTACCCGCTGGAAAGGCCAGCACGTGCTGCTCGAAGCCCTTTCCAAACTGAAAGACCGCGACTTTTTCTGCCTCATCGTCGGTTCCGACCAGGGGCGCGTCAAATATACCGAAGAACTGAAAGAACTGGTGAAAAAATACGGGCTTGAAAGCAAAGTCAAATTCATCGGCCAGAGCTTTGACATTCCCGCGCTGCTGATGGTTTCCGACATCGTGCTGTCGACCGCCGTCGAGCCGGAAGCTTTCGGCCGCGCCGCCATCGAAGGTCAGGCGATGGGCAAAATCGTGATTGCCTCAAACCTCGGCGGTTCGCTCGAAAACACCATTGACGGCGTGACCGGCAAGCTTTACGAAAGCAGCGACCCGCAGGCTCTGGCCGACGCAATCCGCTGGGCGCTTGACCTGCCTTTGGAAGAAAAGAAAAAAATTTCCGCCGCCGCAATCAAAAACGTAAAAGAAAATTTTACAAAGCAGATAATGTGTGATAAAACGATAGCGGTTTACAACGAACTGATCAACATGGATTAAAAATTTCAATTTAACAAAAAAGGATAAAGATAATGGTTGCTATTAAATTGCCGGATGGCAGTGTAATGAATTTTGACGGCGCCGTTTCCGGAAAGGAAGTCGCCGAAAAAATCAGTGCCGGTTTAGCAAAAAACGCTTTAGCGGTGAAGGTTAACGATAAATTGCAGGATTTGGCCGCGACCATCACCACCGACGCCACCGTAACCGTTATCACCGCCAAGGATAAGGAAGGACTTGCCATTCTCCGCCACTCCTGCTCGCACGTGATGGCGGAAGCGGTCAAAGAGTTGTGGCCCGACGTTCAGGTCACGATCGGACCGGCGATCGAAAACGGTTTCTACTACGACTTTGCCCGCAAGGAACCGTTTACGACCGAAGACTTTGCCAAGATTGAAGCCAAAATGCATGAAATCGTCAAGCGCGACGAAGAAGTCAGCCGCAAAGTGCTGCCGAGAAACGAAGCGATCGACTATTTCAAATCAATCGGCGAGCACTATAAGGTCGAACTGATCGAAGACCTGCCTGAGAACGAAGTTATCTCGCTTTACACGCAGGGAAATTTCACCGACCTCTGCCGCGGACCGCACGTACCTTCGACCGGAAAGATCGGCGACGCCTTCAAACTGACGAAAGTTGCCGGCGCCTACTGGCGCGGCGACTCCAGCCGCGAAATGCTGCAGCGCATTTATGCCACCGCCTGGGCGAGCAAAAAAGACCTGCAGGAATATCTGACCATGCTGGAAGAGGCGGAAAAACGCGACCACCGCAAACTGGGGCGCGAAATGGACCTGTTCCACTTTGAACCGGAATATGCACCGGGCGCGGTTTTCTGGCATGACAAGGGCTACAAGATTTACCGCAAGCTGATCGAATATATGCGCAACCGTCAGGAACACAACGGCTATATCGAAATTTCCACCCCCCGGGTAATGGATCGCGTTCTGTGGGAAATTTCCGGCCACTGGGACAAATACGGCGCCCACAACTACTCCGGCCAGACAGAAGACAAAAAGTGGTTCTGCATCAAACCGATGAACTGCCCGGGCGGCCTGCTGGTTTACAAACAGGGCATCAAATCTTACCGTGACCTGCCGCTGCGCGTTGCCGAATTCGGCAAGGTTAACCGCTACGAGGCCTCCGGTTCGCTGATGGGGCTGATGCGGGTACGCGAATTTACCCAGGACGATGCCCACATCTTCTGCACCCCGGAACAGATGGAAGAAGAGTGCATTACCACGCTGAAACTGATTCTCGACATTTACAAGGACTTCGGTTTTGAAGACGTCAAGATCTACCTTTCCACCCGTCCGGACAGCATTTACCGGATCGGCTCCGACGAAATCTGGGATTTGTGCGAAAACGCCCTGGCCAACGCGCTGACCTCGCACGGCTATAAATTCGAGATCAACGAAGGCGAAGGCGCTTTCTACGGTCCCAAACTGGAGTTCATCCTGAAAGACGCCATCGGCCGCGAATGGCAGTGCGGCACCATTCAGGTAGACATGAACCTGCCGCAGCGTTTTGACATTTCCTACATCGGCGAAGACGGCGAGAAACACCAGCCGGTTATGCTGCACCGCGCCCTGTTCGGTTCGATCGAACGCTTCCTCGGCATTCTGATCGAAAACCATGCCGGCAAGCTGCCGCTGTGGCTGTCGCCGGAACAGGTAGTGGTTGCGCCGATCGTCAACGATTTTGACGGCTATGCCGAAGAAGTGGCGGATCGTCTGCGCAAAGCCGGACTTTATGCCAAGACCGACCTGCGCAACGAAAAGATCAACTACAAGATCCGCGAACATTCGGTTGCCAAAATTCCGGTCATCGCCGTCGTCGGCGCCAAGGAAAAGGAAAACGGCACGGTAACCGTCCGCCGTCTTGGCTCCGACAAGCAGGAAGTGATGAAACTCAATGATTTTGTCAACGCCCTGCGCGAAGAAGCGCAAATGCCGCATCTGCACGAATAAAAGAACGGCAGCATTAACAAACAAACCCCGGTTCGCTGAACCGGGGTTTGCCGTTTGTTTAAAACAGGGGCATTGGCTGCCGGCATTTGCCGTTTGGCGGAAGCGGGGCGTTGTTTATCAGGGTTTGCTATTTGGCTAAAACAGAAACATTGGCTACAGGTATTTGTCACTCGGAGGAAGCGGGAATATGGTTTGGCTAGATTAGTGATGACCGAACCGTCTTCTTTAGCCGTGCAAAACTTATTTCGGCAGTTTTTCCGTTATCTTTCCTGTTCCCCCGGGCAAGAACTTTTTCTCCGCACCGCAAAAAATTACAAGCCGGTCTCACACTTTTGCAGCAACGGGAGAACGTTCATTTCGACGCAGCGATCCCGTCTTTTTCCGAAAGCGGAGATGTCGGGACTTTTTCCATCAGATAATTGGTCAGCAAAACGCCGTCCCTCTCCGCCTGCTGTTCTTTCAGTACCCGATAGCCCCGTTTTTCAAAAAACGGACGGGCGGTAATTGAAGCATGAGTGGTAATACGGACAAAAGAAGCGGCATTTTCCAGTTCCCGGCAAAGGGCCGAGGCCGCTCCCCGCCGCTGATGATCTTTATGCACAAACAGCCGGTCAAGGTACCCGTCGTCATCAATATCGCCAAAACCGATAATTTTTCCGTCTTCAACAGCCACAAAAGAAAAGTGCCGCAAAAACCTTTCGTTCCAGGCCGTCAGATTCCGCTTTTCCGGCGCCCACGCTTCACATTGCCGGCGGCTGTAATCCCGCCGGTTGACATTATGTACGGTTTCGTAAAAAAGCGCTGCCGTTTCCCGGCAGTCCGTTTCTTTGTATTTTCTGACGATCATTTTTCTCTCCATGCGTTAAGGATATCCGAAAAAAACTTTTCCGCAACAGACAAAAAAGAACGGCGCGGAAAAACCGCACCGTTTTTTCATTTGCATTTTCCCCGGCTTTCCCAAAAGCGGAGAACTTTCACCGCCAGACCGATGAAATTAAGGTACACCGCCAACGCGCCGCGCACAGCCAGCTGGTTGAGCCGGGTGCGATCGGAATCGGCGATAATCCGTTCGATTTCCTCACCGGAATAAGCAGTCACCGCACCGTAGACGATAACCGCCGCCATGCTGACGGCCCAGTCGGTCAAACCGGCGGGAAACAGCCAGCAGCCGAGCGCGGTCAGCAGAGCTCCCCACACCACGGTCAGCAAAATGCAATGCCAGGAAATCATGTCGCGGCGAAAAACCGCCCCGGTCAGCGCCATGGCAAAGAACATCACGGAGGAAGTGAGCAGCCCGCGGGCAACGTCGGCTTTGACAAAAACCAGCGAGACGCCGCTCAGAGCCGCGCCGATCAACCCGCAGAACAGACAGAACATCAGCAGCACCGCGGCAAAACTCAGATTTTTGCGTTCGGCGGGCACGGCCAGAAACATCACCAGCGGCAGCAGCAGCAAAATCCAGCCGCTGACGCTTAACATCAAATTGTTTTCGGCATCCGGCACCGCGAGGAAATCACGGTATTCCGCCACTCTTGTCAACAGACAGGCGACCGCCGCCGAAAGCCCCGCACCGATCCCCATAAAAGCAAACAGGCGGACGACAATGCGATTTTCCAGTTTTTTGGTCAGACTTTTCATAAACAATAATGCATTAATGATTACGTAACGTTTTTCATATAGCCGCGGATCTTATTTTTACAAGTCCCTTTCCGCCGGTTTTTCCTCAGCCCGGCACAAAAAAGGACGACCGCAGATACGGCCGCCCTTTTTGTGAAAAAAAGCAGTTGTCATTTCTTTTGTCCGAACAGACGGAGAAGATGCAGCAACAGATTGACAAAGTCGAGATAAAGCGACAATGCGCCCCAAATCGCGATTTTGGCGGCTTCCTCATCGTCATAACAATTGTCAAGCTCTTCCCTGATTTTACGGCTGTCATAAGCCGTCAGGGCACAAAACACGACAACGGCAACCAGCGAAATGACAAAGTCCATTGCGGCGGATTTGAAGAAGATGTTGACCACCATGGCAACGATCAGGCCGAACAAAGCCATCAGCAAAACGCTTCCCCACGACGTCAGATCCGTCTGGGTCGTCAGTCCGAAAAGCGCCATCGCGCCGAAAGTGGCGGAAGCGGTGACAAAACACATCATAATGCTGGCTTCGGTGTAGACCAGAAAGACGCTGCTCAGACTGGCACCCATCAGCGCACAAAAGAAAACAAACACAATCATCATTGCCCCCGCGCTCAGCTGCTTCATCAAACCGCCCGTGAACAAAACGATCGCCAACGGCGCAAGCAAAACGATCCAGCCGCTAACGGAAAGCGTCGTTTCGCCCGTTTTTCCCACGCTGTAAAGAAACTCGCGGCAATCGGGCACGTAAGCGAACATTGCCGCCGTCAGCGCCGAAACAATAAGGCCCAGAAACATGTAGCCGTAGACTCTGGTCATTACCGCATTCGCTGCTTTTTTTTCTGCTTCTGAATATCTCATAGTTTTTTGGTTTTGGTTGTGTCCGTTTATAAAAAAACATCACGGCGGAAACAACCGTCCGAAACATGAAATTTTTTAATAATAGGACACAATAGATTACACATATTTTCAGTATAGCAACTTTTGCCCAAACCGCAACAGGTAAAAAAAGACGCCGACCGGTCGTTGCGGTCGGAGAGAAAAACGCGTTCAAAACGTAAAACGAAGCAAAAAACGCCTTATCGGCGGAGACCGGAAATCACATAATCGGGATAGGCCTCGATCATATTGCCGAGTTCCCGGGTTTTGGTTACGTCGGGAATGTAGCCTTCGCCCAAAAAGCTGACATGCACGCCCTTGCTGACCAGACAGCTCGAAATGCCGGCGGCCGACGCCGCCCGGATATCAGACGCCATGCTGTCACCGATCATCAGAATCCGTTTGCGCTCCGTCGGGCCGAAAGCGGCCAGCGCATAGTCAACCACGGCGGGATCCGGCTTGCCGACGGTAATGATTCTGCCGCCCAAAACCGCATATTGTTCGGCAACGGCGCCGGCGGCCGGCACCGTGTCTTCGCCGCAGACGACCGACGTGTCGTTGCCCGCGCACAAAAGCGGCAGGCCGAGGCTGGCGGCATGGTTCAGCACATCCAGATAATCGTCGACTGCACGGCCGGCGGGCAAACGGCCGACATAAAGGAAATCCGCTTTTGCCGGGTCTGCGGTTACGGCAAAATCCAACCCTTCAAACAAAGAAGCGCCGCCGTCCTCGTCAAGGCAGCAGCAGTTTTTTCCGAGCGAAGCGTAAACGCCGCGGCCGGCGGCCAGATGATGGTGCAGAATTTCCCCGGCGGTAACCATTGCGGAAAACAAACGGGGAGAAAACCCGTTTTGATGCATCAGACGGGCAATCTCTTCCACCCGGCGGCAATCGTTGCTCAAAAGCACGATTTTTTTGCCGCTTTTATAAAGACAAAGCAAAGCTTCCAGTGCTTCCGCCCGGAAAGAAACGCCGTCGTGAAGCACGCCGTTAAAACCGCAAAGGACGGCGTCATAGGCATCCGCAACCTTTGAAACGTTAACGATCGGCTTTATCATCTTCATGGCAAAACTCTCTTAATCTTTCCGTTGTCCGCATTTGTTGTTTTACATTATTTCCAGTAGTAACAGAGCATTATTAAAAAAGCATTTAAATTGCAAGCTTTATCGCGATTTATAACCCGACAAACGCAGAATCGCCTCGTTGGCGATCGTCAGGCCGAAGACGGCCGTCACCGTCGGCAGCGATCCCATGGTATGGCGCCGGCGTCCGCCGTCGGACGGCTTGTCTTCCATAAACAGCGCGCTTTCGGGCACCGAAACCGCCTCGTCGGAAGACACGCAGACGATTTTGTCAAGCCGGCAGCCGCGCCGTTTCAGCCGTTTGCGGACAAACCGCGCCAACGGACAGTTGCGGGTTTGGTCAAGCGTTTGCAGACGGATCTTCGACGGATCGGTCTTTAATGCCGCACCCATTGAGGAGATAAAGGGAATCCCCCTTTGCTGCAACGCTTCGATCAGGCCGCATTTGGGATTGAGCGAATCGATGGCGTCAATCACCAGGTCAACCGGCTCCGCCAGCAGTTCCGGCAAATTATCGGCATTGACAAACATGTCCCTGACCGTCACTTCGCAGGCCGGATTAATGTCGCGCACGCGCGCGGCGGCCACCTCGCTCTTTTTGCGGCCGACGGTCGAAGTCAGCGCCAGAATCTGGCGATTGATATTGCTTTCCTCCACCCGATCGAAATCGACCAGCAGCAAATGTCCGACACCGGCGCGGGCCAAAGCCTCCAGCGCGTAACCGCCGACCGCACCGAGGCCGACGATCATCACTTTCGCGTTCTGCAGGCGGGCAAACTTTTCCTCGCCGAGCAAGGCTTTTGTCCGGCCGAAACTTTTATTTTCCATAAATAAACTCCTTCGCGTTGGCTTCCGCCGCGGCCGCCAGCTTTTCCGCGTCTTCCCGCCGCCAGCGGGCAAGCTGCGCCAGCAGCACGGGCAAAAACAGCGGCGTTTGTTCGCGCCCCTTTTCCGGCCCCTGATAAGGGCCGTCGGTTTCGATCAGCAGCCGGTCTTCCGGCACCAGGCGGACAATTTCCCCGGCGTCGCGGTTTTTCAATATCGAGGCGGAAAAAGACACGTAACCGCCGGCGTTTAAAATCGGCCGCAGATGTTCCGTCCGGCCGTTGAAAGAATGAATCATAAACCGTTCGGGCATTTGCGGCAAAAAGGCGGAAAGCGCCGCCACCGCCTTCACCGCATGGATAACGAGCGGGCGCCGCAGCTCTTTCGCCAATGCCGCCTGGACGGAAAAAACCGTTTTTTGCGCCGCCTGATCGCCGCGCAAACCGTCCAGGCCGCTTTCGCCGACCAACGCTTCCGGCGCGGACAGCAACCGTTTGTGAAGGCGGTGTTCCCAACCTGCCGCCGTTTCGCCGGCATACCAGGGATGGACGCCGAAAGCCGGCACCACCGTATGCGGATATTTCTCCGCCAGCGCCGCCACCGCCGGCCAGTCGCTTTCCGCGGTTGCCGCGCAGACCATCCGGCCGACGCCCGCCGCACGGGCGTTTTCGATAATATCCGTTGCACAGTTTGCCTTATAGTCTTGCAAGTGGATATGCATGTCGGTAAAATTCATGCAATTTGACTCTTCAACCAAAAAAGAAAATTGTTTCTGACGGAAAGGATAATAAGCAGATATGAGTGTTTTGACAAGACCGATTTTAGAAATCAACCTGGACAATCTGGAAAAAAACTACCGCTTTTTGCAAACTCTGGCCCAGGGGGCGGAAGCCGCCGCGGTGGTCAAGGACGACGCCTACGGACTGGGAGCGGAAACGGTTGCCGAAAGGCTTTATGAAAACGCCGGCTGCCGCACTTTTTTCGTCGCCCACGGCATTGAAGGGGAAAAAATCCGTCCGCACGTACCGAATGCCAAAATTTATGTTTTGCAGGGAATCGGCGAAGACAGCCTGACTTCCTTCGAGCGGGCAAACCTGATTCCGGTAATTGCCGGCAGAGAGCAGCTGGCCTTTTGGAAAGAACATAAAATCAAGGGCATTAAACCGGCGATTCAAATCGAAACCGGCCTTAACCGGCTCGGCTTCCGCGAAAACGAACTGACGGAAATGTCCCCCGACGACCGCGACCTGTTTTCGCTGGTATTGTCGCATCTTGCCTGCGCCGACGAACAGGGACATTTCATGAACGAGTATCAACTGCAAAATTTCAACCGCCTGCGGGAAAGATTCTTTCCCAGACTGCCGGCCAGCCTGTCCGCCTCCGACGGCACTTTTCTCGGTCAGGATTACCGGTTCGACGTTGTCCGTCTGGGCGCCGCCATGTACGGCATCAATACCGCGCCCTACCGGGAAAACCAAATGCTGCCGGTGGTTCGGGTGATGGCGCCGGTATTGGAAATTTCCGCTCTCAGCCGCGGCGACTTCGTCGGCTATTCCGCCACCTATCGCGCCGCCGGCAACCGCAAAATCGCCATCGTGTCAATCGGCTACGGCGACGGCGTTCCCCGCGCGTTGTCAAACGTCGGCAAGCTCTTCTTTTATAACGGCGGGAAAACTTCCGAAGCCAGAATCATCGGACGCATTTCCATGGACAACGTCATCTGCGACGTTACCGAAGTGGAAAACCTGCATGTCGGCGACATGGCTTTTATCGTCAACGAATTTTACACTCTTGACGACATCGGCCGCGACGCCGGCACCATCGGATATGAAGTGTTGTCCAGAATCGGCAAAAACCGACGCTTTGAACGCCGCTACCTCAGATAGGGAGCAGCAAACAGAACCTTGGTGCGCCCTTTTCCGCCGGCAAAACCCCGGTTAAACAAGTCCCGGTTAAAGCGGAACTTTGCCGTCAGACAAATATTCCCCGCTCAACCGGGGGGCCGATCGCGGTTAAGCCATGGGCTTTACCGCGATCAAAGGAACAAGGCGGGATTGCCCCCCATTTTGCACATTTGAATCACGATCGGGACTTGACCATGATCAAAGGCGCAAGGCATCGTTGCCCGGCATTTTAAGCATTCAGCCCAAGTAAACCCGTTTTTTTGTCAAAAACATAATAAACTTTCATTAGCTTATCCCAGCGATATTAGCCATTCCAAACCTCAAACACCCGGCCAAAAGCTTCGCAAGCATAGCAGCCGAGCCGAAAATCGGTCTCTGCCTGCTTACGCAAACGTTCAAAACATAAAAAAAACGGCTGAGCGAACTGTCCGTTTTTCGGAGAACAGATCACGAGCCGTTTTTTTTGCTGTTTCAAAGAAGTCTCGTCGTTAACGACTTTCTATCTCTTTTTGCATCTTAGCAAGCTGCCTTAGTTCCCTACGGCTAAGATTTTGAGCTTCTGGAGAATTCGGATTCAGCTTCTGAGCTGCCTGAGCCCCTTCAAGTCCCGGACGTTTGCCGGACTGGGTAGTGGCGCCGACAGTATACTTTTCTTCTTTCTGTACGGAACGGGTAATGACTTCATCACCGCCGCGGTCGCCGTCCCCTTCCAGCTCCAGACGAATGTCGGAACCGCTGTTTTCTTCCGTGATAATAGTGGCGGGAATCGGTTTTTGCGGTTCAATCGGCTCAACGATTTTTCTTTCCTCGCCGCCTTTGACTTCTTCATACATAACCCGTTTGTCATCCGGACAATTGGTACCTTCACCGATAACGCGGATCCGGCGGGTCATGGTCAGGGTACCATCTTCATCAACCGGCAATCCTTTGTAACCGGCGCCGGCTACGGCGAAGAATTTATCCGCATCCATCCGGCCGTCAGCTCTGCCGGCTTCGTTTAAGGTACAGATGTCAAGCGTTTTGCGGGCGGTTTCCATCTGCTCGGCCGTCAGCTGATCGCCGCAGCCCAGCAGATGGTAAATGTCTTCCAACTGCTTGCCAAGGGAACCGGTGCCGATGGTACCGAACTCTCCGCTCTTAACCGAAGTGATCGCCGCCAGACGGGAGAACTTGAACAGTACCTGTTCAGCCGTCATCGGGTTGTCGGAGTCAACGCTCAACTCGGCCGCATAGTGGGCGGCATGTGAATAAAAACGATCCATACCGGCGCCGTCGGTGGTATCCAGTTTATCATACCAGCTTTTCAGGGTTTCAAACTGACGACGGCTGATGCCCATGTTTTCGTTCCATTGTTCGGGGAAATCCTTCATTTCAAAATCATCAACGACAGACGTCTGTTCGGTTTGAACCTCTGCTTCCCGGTTGTCGGCCTGCGCTACCCGGATATCGGCGTCACTCTGTTCCCGCGCATCGGTAAGATTTTCACCTTGCAGCGTCTTTCGAACATTGAGCGTATCGGTTTGCGCTTTTTGAACGGTAATACTGTCCGTCTGTTGCTCTAATGTTTCCGAATGCGGATCAGTCAGCGTATCTGACCGGGTTTCGCCGGCATGAGCGTCACTGCAGGCCTCGGCCACAAACATGGTTACCGCGGCGCCGAGAGCAGACATTCCCAGACTCTTCCATTCTCTTTTGCGTTCTTCGGCGTCTTTGGCCGTTGCTACGCCGACGATATTGCTGGTTACTGACCCGGCAATCGTTACCGCGCGTTTGGCCATTTTCTGTGCGGCCAGTTGTTTGGCAACTTCCGCCGCCGTCTGAGTTGCCACGTCGGCACCGACCGAAGCCGCCGTGCCGGCAATGCCCCAGCTGACGGCCGCCGCACCGACCGAAAACACCGCTTTGGTCAAAAACTTGCCATTGGTATAAATTTCTTTGTAGCTTTTGTCCGGGTGTTCCTTTTTCTGCTTATACGCTTCGTAGATAACCCGGCGGCCGACGGTATAGGCGGCATACGCGGCGCCGCCGACCAGCGCGGCCGTTCCGCCGGTGGCGACCGTTGCGGCAAAACCGGCGGCGGCAACCATGTCGGCCCCGATTTCATATTTATTTTTATAGATGTTTTTGGCAACGCTCAGGGCAATTTCGTATTTGTTTTCCCAAACGTGTTTGCAGCCTTCGTTGAAAGCGACGATGCCGTCCGACATCTTTTTGTTGCAGCTTTCAAAAACCTTGTTGGCGCCGGCTCTCGCCTTCTGCCACTGATTGCGCAACGTTTTGCCCTGATCTTTCAGCTTGGCAAAACCCCGATTGATTCGGTCGGCGATTTTTTTGACATTGTTTTTATACTCGGCCAGCCGCTCTTCCGCCTGAGCCGACACTTTGGCGCAATAGCCGATGGCGCCTTCGACGCCGATCGACAGTTTTTCCGCGCCCGATTTGCCGATATTGGCAATCTTTTCCTTTATTTCCTTGGTTCGGGCGGAAAGCAGAATTTTTGCCTCTTCGTCGGCCTTTTTTCTGTCGCCGGAATATTTCTTGTCCATTTCCCGGTTGATTTTGGTCGTTTCGGCAACAAGAAAGCTCTGCAAAAGCGCCAAATCGATTTTTTCGTTCAGGGTTTCCCGGTAAACGGCTTTTTTGGCTTCCGCATCAGCCGCGTTCATAAACTTTTTGGCCGCCGGAGATTCCGGGCTGCTGGCGCCGCGGAGCTCGCTGTCGGCTTCCAGCTTGGCCGCGGCAACGATCTGCGCGATCATTTTGTCACGCTCTTTGCCTTCCACGGCTTTGCTTACTTCTTTACCGTTTTCGCTGACGGTCTGATACAGTTCGACTTTTTCCAGCCGTTTGCGGGTATCGGCAAAAGCCGGATCTTTTTCGTCCAGAGGATCGGTTGCCGCACTCAGTTCCTCCACCGCTTTGGCCGACGTCGCCAAACCGGTATACAGACTCATATCCAGCTTTACTTTGGTTTCGATGTGCTGAAGCAGCCTGGCAAATTCGGCGCCGTACTCTTTTTGTCCGTTTAAGGCGTCGTAGAGCTCGTCGGCATCGTTAAAATTGCCGTTTCTGATCAATTCCGCTGCTTGCTTTGCATTCATTGCCATGAGTTTTCTCCTCAAAATCCCCATATTCTACATATTTGCCTGCACTATACCACAGAAAGTATGTGCAGGCAAGTATTTTTTGTCAATTTTTGTATTCTTTTACAAATTTTTAATAATCGGCATGATGAATTTTCAAACCCTTTTATTGCAGAGTCTGTCCTTTTTTCTCTTTCATGGCTTCCAAGACCGCCGGATCCATTTCCCGTTTTTTCGGGAAAGCCTTCTCCATGGCGGCGTTAATGTTGACCTTTTCTTCTTCCGTCCGCTCGCCGTAAGGTTTGGTTTCGACAACAAAAGAGCCACCGTTTTCCGGCTTGCGTTTAATGCTGTCAACACCATAACGCTGCAATGCGGTTTCATAAAGCGCCTGCTTGTCCTTGTCTCCGTCATATTCAGCTTCAACATATTTCATCATAAGGATCTTCGCCTTCAGCGCATCTTCCTTGTCACCTTCCAACACACCGCTTTTCAACTCTTCTTCTTTCTTTCTCAGACTATTTTCAAATTCATCCGTATCATCTCTGGAATCTAAGTCAAGGTCCCTCGAGTAACGCCCCAAACATGACTGAACCACATTACTTTTTACGGAATAGGATGTCTCTTTTTCCTGTTTTTCTTCTTTTTTCTCTTCCGTCTTTTCTTCTTTCGGCACAAAACCGTTATAGACTGCGCGGTCTTCCTCGCTTAAGTTCTGGATTTCGACCCCGCCTTTGGCACAGGCTTCGATCAGCGCGGCCTTGAATTCCGGCGTCATGGTCGGACCGAGCTTGATATCCTGTCCGTTTTCTTTGGCCAGAGCGATAATTTCCTTAAAATGATCAGCATTGGGCTTTTCGCCTTCCGGCGTTTTGACCGACAGTTTGTCCTTGTCGGCATAATGAACCTCGGTACCGTTTTTGAACTTGCCTTTCAAACCGGCCGGACGCTCGCCGTTCTCATCGGCCTCGTTATCGCGGGTCCACTCGTTGCCGTTTTCCTGACCGTATCTGGTTAAGGCCGCGTCATATTTCCTGACCCAGTCGGGATCTTCATTTTCCGCCGTGCGCGGACCGTTGCCGTCCGCTCCGTCGACTTCAATGGCAGAACCGTCGCCGGCCGCCGCAGTGCCGTCGTTGCCTTCCCCCGTATCCTGCCGATCGTCGTTGCCGTCCTTTTCCAGCTCTTTATGCCGCTTTTCCAGCTTTTCAAAATCTGCTTCGCTGACTTTACCGTCTGCAATCTTTATTTCCAGATCTTTAAACTTTTCCTCATCATAATAGCCGGGAAGATCGACCATGTGGTCATTTTCGTTGTCCGCGGCGGCGCTGCCGGCCGGAACATTATCTTCAACTTCCGGTTGCTTTTTGTCTTCGCTCATTTGTTCCTCCTGTGACGATATTCCCAAATAATCTTTCAAACTTCCGGGTTTAACATACAATTCCCGGTAAATGGCATCATTAAACTCCACATCTTTCAAAACGCCGTGCAGTTTCCGCTGTTTGAGTTCGGCCTGCAGCATGTTCTGTACTTTCTTCTGTCCTTTGGCAGTCGCGTTCAGATAGTGCGGTATTTTATCGTTGCGGAGCATTTCCCCGATTCTGGCAAAGCCATCGCCTTCGCCTTTCTGCGAAGCCGCACGTTCCAAATTCACCCTGACGCCGGCCATATAGTTCTGATAAGGTCTAGAAACCTTGACTTTGTCAACGACCTCAAGCAGCGCGTCCGTTTCTTCGGTTGTCAGATTGACTTCGGCCATTGTCAGCACCTCTTTGTTGTTTGCTTATATCGGCAAGATAACACAAAAAAACGTTTTTGTCCACTTTTTTGTTAAATATCAATTGCGATTATAAAAAAAACGAGCCGCAAAAGCAACTCGTTTTCAAAAGGTTGTGACAAAAATCAGCGACGGACGTCAAATACCCGGAAGCAGGCACGAAGATGCTCGAGCAACTCCTTGTCGAGAAAGAAACGCTCACAATCGGCATCGGTCGAGGTTTTATCGCTTTCAACCGGGCGGTACTTTTGCAGAAAATACTTTTCCACTCCCCGCGCCTTTAGTTCCCCGGCGATCATATAAATGTCCTCAATTGTCAGAATCCGCGGGTCGCAGGTAGTGCGGCATTCAAAATCGACACCGCTTTCCGTCAGCAGCTTCAGGCTTTCCTCCGCTTCATGCAGATGATCGGCACCACCTACCGCCGTTTTGTATTTTTCCCGTTCAAACGGCGCCTTGACGTCAAAACCGATCCAGTCAACCAGCGGCAGAACTTCCGCCAGATGCTTCGGCCGGTAGCCGCCGGTATGCAGTCCGATCAAAAAGCCCAGTTCCTTCACTTCGGCGACGGCCGCCGCCAGACCGTTTTGCATCAGCGGCTCGCCGCCGGAAAAAACGACGCCGTCCAAAATGCCGCGCCGGGTTTTCAGAAATTCGACAAACTTTTCCCAGACGAAGTTGTCCGCCGCCGAGGCGTCCTGCAAAAACGCGTTGTGACAGAACGGACACCGCCACGGACAGCCCTGCATAAAGACAACAGCCGCTATCTTATCAGGAAAATCGACGGTGCTGAAAGTTTCAACACCGCCGATCTTAACCGGGTTTACCATTGCCGCCGGCTCAAAGGCTATTCGGCCGCAACGTTGACATAGGTTGCACAGCCGCAGCCTTCGACCGCTTTGGCTTCGGTGAAATACTGTCTGGCGTAAAATTCCGACTTTTTGCCTTTGTTGAATTCGGATACCGGACGCAGATAGCCCATAACCCGGGTCCATACTTCGCAGGGCTGTCTTTCTTCGTCGCTCAGTTTTACGTCATTGATATTTACAACTGTCATTTCTCTTCTCCAAATTTAATTGTATCATAATGTTGATGTTTATGCAACTTCGGATGAGGCTGCGGCTCTTCTTTTTTCTGCCATCTTCTCTTCGTCGCAGAAGGGGCAGTATTTGTGTTCTCCGGAAATGTAACCGTGCTTGGGGCAAACGGAAAAAGTCGGAGTGATGGTAATGTACGGTAAACGGTAGTTGGTCAGCACGCGTTTGACAATGTCGCGGCAAACCTTGGCCGAAGACACACGCTGCCCCATATAGAGGTGCAGCACCGTGCCGCCGGTATATTTCGACTGCAGATCGGCCTGCAGCTCCAACGCCTCGAACGGATCGTCGGTAAAGCCGACCGGCAGCTGCGAAGAGTTGGTATAATAGGGGTTCTCGCTTGTACCCGCCTGAATGATGCCGACAAAGCGCTTTTTGTCTTCGCGGGCAAAGCGGTAGGTGGCGCTTTCCGCCGGAGTGGCCTCAAGGTTGTACATATGGCCGGTTTCTTCCTGGATTTTGACCAGACGCGCACGGATGTAGTCCAAGAACTTTTCGGCAAAGGCGCGGCCCCATTCGTCGGTGATGTCATGCTTGCCGTCGGTGAAGTTCAGGATCATCTCGTTGATGCCGTTGACGCCGATGGTCGAAAAATGGTTGCGGAGCGTGCCGAGGTAGCGTTTGGTGTAGGGGAACAAACCGTTGTCGATCAGACGCTGAATCAGCTTGCGCTTGAGTTCCAGCGAAGTGCGGGCAATGTTCATCAGTTCGTCGACGCGGGCAAACAGGCCGGCTTCGTTGTTTTTGTAAACAAAGCCCAGACGCGCACAGTTGAAAGTGACGACGCCGATCGACCCCGTCTGCTCGGCCGAACCGAACAGGCCGTTGCCTTTGGCCAGCAGTTCGCGCAGATCAAGCTGCAGACGGCAGCACATGGAACGAATCTGTCCCGGCTTCAGGGTCGAGTTGATAAAGTTCTGGAAATAAGGCAAACCGTATTTGGCCGTCATTTCAAACAACAATTCGGTGTTCTCGTCTTCCCAGGGGAAATCCGGCGTCATGTTGTAAGTCGGAATCGGGAAAGTAAACGGCCGCCCCTTGATGTCGCCTTTCATCATGACATTGATGTAGGCTTTGTTGATCATGTCCATTTCCGGCTTGAGGTCGCCGTAGGTAAACGGCTGTTCGACGCCGGCGATCAGCGGATGCTTGTCGCGCAGATCTTCCGGGCATACCCAGTCAAAGGTAAAGTTGGTAAACGGCGTCTGCGATCCCCAGCGGGAAGGAACGTTCAGGTTGTAAATCAGTTCCTGAAAGGCCTGTTCAACCTGTTCATAGCTCAGATTGTCCGCCCGGATGTAGGGCGCCAGGTAGGTGTCGACCGAAGAAAAAGCCTGTGCGCCGGCCCACTCGTTTTGCAGCGTGCCCATAAAATTGACCATCTGGCCGACAGCTGCCGACAGGTGTTTGGCCGGGCCGGCCTCGGCTTTGCCGGGAACGCCGTTGAAACCTTCGTGCAATAGGTTTTTCAACGACCAGCCGGCGCAATAGGCGGCCAGCATGTCCAAATCGTGAATGTGAATGTCGCCGTTGCGGTGGGCTTCTCCGACTTCCGCCGGATAAACGTGGCTCAGCCAGTAGTTAGCGGTAACTTTGCCGGCGACGTTTAAGATCAAACCGCCGTTGGAATAACCCTGGTTGGCGTTGGCATTGACGCGCCAGTCCAGTTTTTCCAGATATTCGTTGATCGAACTTTCAACGTCGACCATCACCTTTTTTTCGCCGCGCAGGCGATGGCGCTGCTCGCGGTAAAGAATATAAGCCTTGGCGGTGGTGAAATAGTTGGCGGAAATCAGCACCTGTTCGACCACGTCCTGAATGCATTCGATCGTCGGCAGGGTTTCCGTAAATTTGTGTTCCAGCACTTTCAGAACCTGAGCCGTCAGCAGATAGCTCTCCTGTTCGCCGAACTCGCCGGTTGATTCGCCCGCTTTGCGGATGGCGTTGTAAATTTTGTCGCTGTCAAACGGAACCATGGTGCCGTCCCGTTTGATCACATTGGCGATTTTGGTCTCCTTGGCTTTGGAAACGCTGTACTTTTCTTCGGACATCGCTTTTGACATTCCTTCCCGTGGCTAGTGGTTAACTCAATTTCGATCTACCATATATAGTTTAACAAAAAGTAAAAGCCTCTATATCTAGTATTGCACAACTTTTTATCAAATTCTTTTTTACGGCATGAATCGGTCAGATGACATGCTTTAGATACTGCAACAAAGCCGCGGTTTCATCAAGCCGGAAAAATTTATATTTGCCCCCTTTTTACTCTTGACATAAGGCATGCCTTTAGAAAGCGGGAAAAATTTTTTTTGCCCTCTGGTGGATAAAATTTTGCAAAAAACTCTTTTTGTCACAAAAACAACCGTTTATAAAAAAAGTTAATATACACAAGCAGTTTGCGGCCGCGGACCACCCGCCGCCCTTTTATCCACAGACAATTTTTAGACGAAAAAGATAATCCTTTGCAAGTTTTCCGTCCGCTGCGGGAAACCTTCAGCCGCCTTAAAAAAACGCCTTTTGCGGAAACGGCGAGCAAAAAGGTTGTAATGTGCGGACAAGTCAATTATATTTATCTTTAGTTTTAATTCAAACAGGTTTTATAAGGACAAAGGAATGAAGATTTTATACGCCGCGGCGGCCTTTCTGCTGTGGCTGCCAGCCGCAACCGCCGCCGTGCCGACCAGCAGCGACATCGGAAAAATCGAAAACTATCTCAACTCGGTCAAAACGCTCACCGCGCGTTTTGTGCAGAACGCCAGCAACGGCAACGTCGCCGAAGGCAAACTGTGGATTGAAAAACCGAACAAAATCCGCATGGAATACGGCGCGCCGACCAACGTGCTGATCGTCGGCAACGGCGATTTTATCGTTTACCACGACAAAGACCTTGATCAGGTGAGCAACATCGACTATGAGGACATTCCCGCCAGCCTGATCCTCGGCAACGATATCCGAATCGACGGCAAAAACATCAAAATCACCGATTTTTATCAGGACTCGGGGACTACCATCGCCACCTTGGAATATGCCAAAGGCGGCATCGGCCCGATTACCCTGGTGTTCAACAACCAGCCGTTTGAATTGAGGCAGTGGAAAATCGTTGATCCGCAAAGCGTGGAAGTGACGGTTTCCCTTTACGGCAGCAAAACCGACGAAAAATTGCCGGCCTCCCTGTTCCGTTTCCGCAAGCCGAATAATCCGCTTAACAACAAAAAAGGACGTTAATGACTAAAATCTTAAGCTGGAACGTCAATTCGCTGCGCATCCGCCTGGCGGAGCTTGAACGAATCGCGCACGAAGAAAATCCCGACGTCGTCTGCCTGCAGGAAGTGAAAGCCAAAGAAGAAGACTTTCCGTTTGCCGCCGTCAAAGCGGCCGGTTTTGAACATATCGCCCTTTACGGCATGGCCGGCTACAACGGCGTGGCCATTCTTTCCCGCCGTCCGCTGACCGGCGTCCGCCGTTTCGACTGGGCGGGAAAAGCCGATGCCCGTCACATCAGCGCGGTAACGGAAGAAGGAATCGAAATCCACAATATTTACATTCCCGCCGGCGGCGACCTGCCCGATCCGGCCGCCAACCCGGCCTTTGCCCGCAAGCTGGCTTTTATTGAAGAACTGGACGCCTATTTTGCCGGCCGCAAAGCCGAAGGAGCAACACGAAAAATGCTCGTCTGCGGCGATTTTAACGTCGCCCCGTCGGAAAATGATGTCTGGAACCACAAACAGCTTCTGAAAATCGTTTCCCACACGCCGGCGGAAACGTCAAGACTGCAGAAATGGTACCGGGAATCGGGACTGGTCGACGCCGTCCGCCGCTGCCGTCCGGAACCGGAAAAAGTCTTTTCCTGGTGGAGTTACCGCAACCCCAACTGGCAAACCAACGACAAAGGACGGCGGCTGGATCATGTCTGGATCAGTCCGGCGCTGGCGCCGCAGCTGCAATCTGCTTTTGTCTTAAAAGAATACCGCGGACACGAACGTCCTTCCGACCATGTGCCGGTCGGCGTCGTGCTGGCATAATTGCCGGCATGAAAAAGCCCCCGCGGACAGGGGTCAGGCGTTTTCCTTCTTGAGCCTGTAACCGTTGTCTTCGGTCATGATAACCTGTTCCGGCCGTTCGATTTTCTGACGCAGGCGGTAAATATGGGTTTCCACCGTATGGGTGGTGGCTTCCGGATTATAACCCCACACTTCCGCCAGTAATTCGGCCTTGCCGACGATCTTGTCGCCGGCCTTGTACAGATATTTCAGAATTGCCGTTTCCCGCTCGGTCAGCTTGATCGGCTCCCGGCCGTCGGGATAGCAGACTTCCCGAGCGGCAACATTGAGCCGGCAGCCGCACAGCGGCAGTTCGCCGCCGGCCGGCGGCGCGGCATTGACCGCCGTATGAAGGGCATCAATCAGCGCCTCCAGCCGAAACGGCTTGCGCACGACACGGACACCTTCGTCTTCCGGCAGTTCGGTTTCTCCCGACCACAGCAAAAACAACGGCGTCTGCAACAGTTTTTCGTGCAGGCTCCGCAGCTTTTCGGCGTCATCGTCAACCACGGCAGCATCAAAAACACCGTCTGAATCGTATTCTTCGCGCACCTCCCAGTCCGGGTGCCGCTCCAGCTGCGACTTCAGATCTCCGGCAAAAACGGCGTTGGCGGAAATCAGCAGAATTTTGGCCATGGGCACCTCCTAAAACTTAAAGCCGATACCGGTGACAAAGGCATAGCCTTCGTTGCTTTCCGCCGCGTCGTATCCTTTAAACTCGCCGCGGGCAACCGCCGCCTGCAGCTCAAAATGCCGGTTCAGCTGATAGCGGCCGGAAAGCTGCACGATTTTGTCTTCATAATCGCGGCCGTCAGCCTTGGAATAAAAATAAGTCAGCGCGGTTTTGACCGGACCGATCTCATAGCCGACGCCGATATTGGCCGCCCAGGCGTCGCGATAAGCGTCAAACCCTTCCGGCCGGCGGGGGGAACGCACGTTCATGTCCGCATATTTGTGACTGACGAACGTCCGACGGATGCCGCCGCCAAAAGTCCAGCCTTTGTAATACAGGCTCAGACCGGCCGACAACTCGTCGTCAATATCTTCAAAATGAGCGGCGGCAAGCGAGGCCGACAAGCTGACGTTGCCCAGTTCGCGGTTATGATAAACCGAAGCAATGTAACCGGCTTTGTCGTGATAAGGCGCATAACGGCTGATCAGACCGTCGCGGCTGAAACTTTCCGGCACAAAAGTCAGGCCGAACATGGTGCCGTCGAACTCGGGGCTGATATAGGTAATTTTGGGCGCGGTGCCGTCGGTGTTGATGTCGGTCGAATTGAGCGTGCGGTAGGCGGTGCCGCGGCGGTTGCGCTGCCAGTTGGGGTTGGCGACAAAATTGACCAGATCGCTCTGGTTGACGCCGAGAACGCCGGCATCCGGCGCGCCGACTCCGAGCTGGTAAGCGGCATTGTAACTCTGACCGCCGACAACCCGGCCGAAAGGCGCGTCCAAAATCAAATATACCTCTTCGCCCCACGAACCGTGGTTGTAATCTTTCAGCTGCTGATCAAAACCGTAGGCCAGATCAAGGTAGGCGCCCAGCTGATAGGAATCGTCAAAACTGTATTGCGCCAGCAGGCTGAGGTTGAAACGCGTCGGCAGATGGTAACGGGACCGGTGATAAGAATAGCGGGAATCGGGATGGCCGTATCCAAACAGCGTCCGCGCCTTTCCCATTGCCTCAAAAGTCCATTCCCCGGCCTCGGCCGCGGTGCTGATCAAAGCCGCGCAAACGGCCGCTATCGCTGCTTTTTTCATCGTATTTTCCCCGTTTATTGCTTATTGCTGCCAGTCTAAGGACTATTTTTCCGCTGTCAATAAAATATTTACTGGACAAAAAAATGCAAGCGTTGTAAAATGAAAGTATGAAAACAATTATTAAAAATAACTACTATGTGCAGAAAAGAACAGGAATTGGAGTATCTCCAAGACGAAATCAGAGACGAATATTTAGATATGAACTGCTCTGAATTACGCGATCAAATTGCAGCCCTTCAACAGGATCAGGAAATGGACAAATACGAACGCAAAGTACGTTTGTCGGTCTTGAAAGAACTGTTGCAGGACGCCCGCATCGACCGCGACACGTTCTTTGAGAACGACTGAGTCTTTCTCTAAAAAAACAAAAGCTCTCCGACCGCCCGGTTTGAGAGCTTTTTTTTATGGCTGCCGCATAAGCGGGCAAACGGGCGGTACATCTGCCGGAATTGCATCGTTTGCAGACTGGAAAGGCGGGGCAAAGCGGTCAACAGCCCGGCCTCGGCCGGTGAAAATTTATTTTCGGACAGATACGGCATTTTTTGCTGGAAAGCGGAGAAAATAAGTATATATATAGAAAGAGTATCAATTTTATAACAGGAGAAACCATGAAAAAATTATGCGCTCTTTTTCTCGGCCTGATGCTGGCCGCGTGCAGCAAAGATCCGGCCTCGCAGATCAAAGGCAACGATTATATTCTGCTCGACGCGCCGGAAGGAATGGAAATTTCCCTCTCGTTTGACGCCGAAGCGCCCAAATTTTACGGCCAGGCCGTCAACCGCTATTTCGGCAACTATGAATTAAACGGCGACAAGATCAAGTTTTCGGCCATCGGCTCGACCATGATGGCGGCGCCGGAACCGATGATGAAGGCGGAAACCGAATATTTCAAAAACCTCGGCAACATCGAAACCGTTTCTTTCGAAGACGGCAACCTGGTACTGAAAGGCGGCGACACGACGCTGAAATTCGAACAGGTTGACCCGGAATAAAACAAACGGAAAATCTGCCCGGACATCCGGTGCGGCAGGCGGAGGAAACGAAATTTCCCCGCCTGTTTTTATTTGCAAATATTTTCAGGAACCCACCGGTTTTGTATATTAAGCATTTACTTTTGTAACATTTTATGTTATACATATAATGTTACAAAAGTAACATGGTTTTAACATAAACACTTAAGGAACATAACATGGATTATAACAACAAATGGGTACGAGACGCCGCCCGGCAATGGATCAACGATTTGGTGCAGGATGGCACAATTCCGGCCTCTTATGCCACAAAAACGCATACACCGGACTACCAACTACCGGTCAGCCCATCACAAGCACCTCATCAGCCATATTCAGAACAAATAGCAGAAAAGATTGCAAGAAATGCCAGACATATATTTTTAGAAACCAATCCGGTTTATCGAGTTGGTGAAACTTTCGGAACATTACATGCAGCTAAACAGGAAATGGACGCCGTAAATGCTGTCGGTTATGACAATTACGCACACAGACTCGGAATGTGCATTAACGGACAGGGAGGTCCGGACCAATATATATATGGTGCCTTTTTAGGCGGCCTAAAAGAAGGTTACGATATTGTTCGAAAAATATGGAAAGGGCAGCCTGTGATAGAAACATTACAAGATTCTTATAAGGATATGGACAATAATATTGAAGCTCTGAATTATGGTCTGTTGCACCCGAATGACAATTGCAGAAACTGGTTAAAAGATTTTGATTATAAAAACAATCGATGGAGAAAATGACCATAAGTTTTTTCAATTAAATAAGGAACCGACAACGGTTCCTCATTTTTTATTTGCAAATATTTTTTTTTATTATACACTAACGACAAGGAAATTCATCAACGGCCGGTTCATCAACGGTTTTCGGGAAAAACAACGTGGCAGAAGACAATCAGGAAATCAAAAGTTCAAAATTTTACCGCTTTCTCAAAAAAATCGGTTTAATTTATTTGAGAATATCGCAAGTTATTCTGATTTTAGGCCTTTTGCTGGTGTTGTACGGAATGTTTGTTTTTGAACCGCAGCACCAATAAAAGAAAGCAAACTTCATGTCTGAAAACAAAACAAACAAAAGCCGGATATGGGAAGAATTCAAAATCTGCTGCAAATGGACCTTTAATGCCGCGGCAATAATAATAGTTACCGCCGCCATAGTCGGCGGCTTTATTTTATCCTTATAAACAACGGACAAACGCGGAAGAGCTCCGCCGGCACATATTTTCGGCAGCTTCGGAGACCGGCTTCGCGCAAAAAGCCGGGCAACAAATTTTTACCGGCCGGCACAGACGTTTGAAACATAAATTTCTGCCGGTTGACGCAGGGAGTCCAAACTCAAACGCCCGGCAGAGCATCCTCTGTTCGACAAGATATGCGACAAAACACAAAACCCGCGCGTATCTGCCCCGAAACATAAATTTTCATTCGCCGGAAAGAGCGGCGATGACCGTTTCAAACCGCAAAAGCCCGGCTTCAATACTCCGCGAATTTACCGGACGGGTCGAGATGTCCGCATTCATCCGCCGGACCGGGCGCCTAAAGCATAAAAAAAGGGAGATGAAAATCTCCCTTTTTTATTTTATCGTTGCTGCAAGACGCCGACTATTTGGCAGCGGCCTTTTTCTTTTTGGCCGGCTTGGCATCTTCGTCAAAAGAATACAGTTCTTCGACCGAAACGATTTTTTCTTCGACCTTGGCCTTGCCCAGCACGAAGTCGATGATTTTTTCTTCAAACACCGGCGCACGCAGAGCTTCTACCGCTTTGGCGTTTTTCAGATAGAAATCGAAAACGGTCTTTTCCTGTCCCGGATATTTCTTCGCTTCGTTCATAATCGCCTTGTTCAGGTCGTCGGCGGTTACGGTAACTTTGGCTTCGGCGCCGACTTCGGAAAGCAGCAAACCGAGTTTGACGCGGCGGACGGCAATCTGCTTATATTCCTTCATCAGTTCTTCTTCCGGGGTATTCTTTTCGTGCTCGTCAAGCTGGTTCAGCTCCTTGGCGCGTTTATACTGGGCTTCGATCGACTTGAACTCTTCTTCGACCAGGCTTTCCGGAACGTCAAATTTGTAAGCTTCGTCCAGCTTGTCCAGCAGGCTGCGTTTCAGTTTCAGTTTGGAGGCGTTTTCATAATCGGCCTTAATGCGGTTTTTGATGCTTTCCTTCAAAGCGTCCAGGCTTTCTTCGCCGACGGACTTGGCAAATTCGTCGTTGACCTCAATCGCTTTCGGTTCGCGGATTTCCTTTACCTCAACCGCAAAAACGGCGTCTTTGCCGGCCAAGTCCTTGGCATGATAGTTGTCGGGGAATTTGACCTTGACATCAATCTTGTCGCCGGCTTTGGCATTGATCAGCTGGTCTTCAAAACCGGGGATAAAAGTGTTGGAGCCGAGCTCAAGCGGATAGTCGCTGCCTTTGCCGCCCTGAAATTCGACACCGTCAATCGAACCGCAGAAATCGATGACCAGGGTGTCGCCCTTTTTGGCCTGACGGCCGGCATCTTCAACTTTTACCGTTTCGCGGCGGGAGCTGACGATATACTGCAAAGCCTTTTCGACTTCTTCGGCAGGAACTTCGGCCATCAGCTTTTCGACTTTGACGTCGGAAAAATCGCCGACTTTAATTTCCGGCAGGGTTTCGGCTTCCATGTCAAATTCGATGTCTTTGCCTTCGTCAAATTTGGTGATGCTGATGCTCGGACGCAAAGCCAGTTTCAGCTTGTTTTCCTTGACCACTTCGTCGGCGGCGTCGCGGACCATTTCGTCCAGAGCCTCGCCCATAACCGAAGCGCGGTATTTCTGTTTCAACATTTCTTTGGGGGCTTTGCCCGGACGGAAACCCGGAAGTTTGACGTTTTTGGCGACTTCGTTCAGTTTCTTCTCGACTTTTGCCTCAAAGTCTTTGTTTTCAATAACCACCTGATATTTTTTCTTCAGGCCTTCTGCTTTTTGTTCTGTTACCTTCATTTTCTTCTCTGTCATAAAATGTTGAAACCAATGTCTGGTGCGGGCGAAGGGACTTGAACCCCCACGACTTGCGTCATCAGAACCTAAATCTGACGTGTCTGCCAGTTCCACCACGCCCGCACTTGCTAAAATTCCTCAAAATACTACTCAAAATATTTTATAAATCAAGCCCTAAATCGTAAAAAGCCACCGGAGAAGCGTTCTAAGCACTTGCAAAATGTGAAGAAATATGTAATATGCCGCTAAACGGACGAAACAGATTTTTTTACAGGAAAAACATGAGCAGCAACAATACCAACCCGCGGAAAACTTTCGCGATCATTTCCCACCCCGACGCCGGTAAAACCACGCTTACCGAAAAACTGCTGTTGTTCGGCGGCGCCATTCAACAGGCCGGCGCGGTCAAAGCCCGCGGCGAAAACCGGCGCGCCCGCTCCGACTGGATGAAAGTGGAGCAGGAACGCGGCATTTCGGTCGCTTCTTCGGTGATGACGTTCGACTACAAGGACATCACCTTCAACCTGCTTGATACGCCGGGGCACGAAGACTTTTCCGAAGATACTTACCGGGTGCTGACGGCGGTCGACTCCGCCGTCATGGTCATCGACTCGGCCAAAGGTATCGAAACTCAGACCAAAAAACTGTTTGAAGTCTGCCGGCTGCGCAACGTGCCGATCATCACGTTCATCAACAAACTCGACCGTGAAGGCATGGATCCGTTCAGCCTGCTCGACGACATTGAAAAAACGCTGGCGCTTGACGTTACGCCGGCCAGCTGGCCGATCGGCATGGGCAAGGACTTTCTCGGCTGCTACGACCTGATCGGCGACCAACTGATTTTGATGAACAAAAACGGCGACAAATCACAGAAAAACGCCACCATCGAAATCTGTCGCGGGCTCGACGACGAAAAACTCGACCGTCTGCTGCCGGCGCATGCGGTAGCCAAGCTGCGCGAAGACATCGAAATGGTGCGCGAACTGTGTCCGGCCTTTGACAAGGAACTGTATCTGGCAGGCGCCCTGACCCCGGTCTTTTTCGGCAGCGCGATCAACAACTTCGGCGTGCAGGAAGTGCTGGAAGGCCTGCACAACATGGCACCCTCCCCGCTTGCCCGGCCGGCGGCGGAACGACAGATTCTGCCAGAAGAAGGAAAAGTTACCGGCTTTATTTTCAAAATCCAGGCCAATATGGATCCCAAACACCGCGACCGCATCGCCTTTATGCGTATTTGCTCGGGGCATTTCAAACGCGGCATGAGCCTTTATCAGGTTCGTACCGGTAAACCGGTAAAAGTTGCCACGCCGGTCATGTTCCTGGCACAGGAACGCGAACTGGCGGAAGACGCCTTTCCCGGCGACATCATCGGCATCCCCAACCACGGCCAGCTGCGTATCGGCGACTGTCTGACTGAAGGCGAAAAACTGCATTTCACCGGCATTCCGAGTTTTGCGCCCGAACTTTTAAAAAGCGTGCGGGCGCTTGATCCGCTGAAGTCAAAACACCTCGGCAACGCTCTCCGGCAGATTGCCGAAGAAGGCGGCGCCAGCGTTTTCAAACCGGTGATCGGCGCCGAATGGATCGTCGGTGTGGTCGGAGTGCTGCAGTTTGAAGTGATGGCCGACCGCATCCGCACCGAGTTCGGTATTCCGGTCGCTTTTGAACCGACGCAGTATTTTACCGCCCGCTGGCTCGAGGCCGACGACAAGGACGAACTGAAAAAGTTTGCCGACGCCAACCGCGCGTCGATGGCCACCGACCACGACGGGGCGGAAGTTTTCCTGGCTCGCAATGCCTGGCACCTGAACAAGGCGCAGGAAGACTTCCCGAAAGTGCGTTTAAACAAAACCCGCGAACAGATTTTTTAAAACGCAACTCCCCTGCAGCCGCCGGCCGACAGGGGAGTTTAATTATTGCCGAAGCTGACGTTCATTATACATCACGGCAACAATAACGATTTTAAAACGCATTGCATCAACATGCGCGGTTTTGCTACTTATTAATGCCTTCGAGACCTTGCAGCCAATAAATACATATCCAAAATCCCATACACACCACCACTATGATCTTCAGCAGCAAAGCCAGTTTGTTCCGTTCTGCAACAAACGGCATTTTCAGAAGAACAAGCGCAGCCGACAACAGCAGCACGAAGAATACGAAAATTGTTCCTATTTCCATAAATTTTGCAATATAAAGGTTAATAATTATCATTATAAAAATTTTATCAAACAATCCGAAAATAACATTTTTTAAAAAAAAGTCAACCATTTTGGACAAAAAAACAAAAATCACCGGTTCCACGGACGGCGGCCGATATACCCGCGCACGGTTTCCATCCGCAAGTGACCGTCACGTTCATAAAAGCCGGCGCCCAAAGTTTCGTTTCGGTCAAAAAAGCGGCCGTCGACCAGCACGCCCCTGCCCGGCACCGGTTCAACCCGTCCGGGATACAGCGGATTATAAATATCCCGCCGGTTCTTTTCCTCTTCCGCCGCATATTTGCTCAGCCAGTTCTGCTTGTTCCAGCGGGAAGCGCCGGGCAGGAAAAAGTATTTGCCGTTGCGGCGGTTCAAAACCGCCATGGTTTTGCCCTGCCGGTCGACAATAATGTCCGGCTTATCCACCGCCGCCATGGCAAGCATGCCGACAACAACGGCCGCCGTTCCCCATATCCGCCAGCTTCCGCGCCACAGGCAAAGCCAGAGGCCGCCGAGACTGATCAGCACCAACGCCCAGACCGGCATCGAAACGGCGCCGCCGGTCGCATGAGGCAGCGAAGCCACCCAAACCGTCAGCCGGTTGGTAAGCGACAGGCCGAAGCCGACGATTTTGAGCGGCAGCCATTCCAGACCGAAAGGCATGGCCAAAAGAGACACCAGCACAAAGGGCATAATTACGAATCCGATCAGCGGACCGGACAGCAGGTTGGTCAGACTGCTGTAATAATCGAGCTGGTTAAAGTGATAAATGCCAAACGGCAGGGTGGCAACCGAAGCGACAAGATCGGCAATCACCGTGCCGGCGAAATAGGCAAACAGCCCGCGGCCGATTTTGGCCGGCAGAGAAACTTCTTCTCCGCTCAGAAAGCGGTTGAGGCGGCCGGCATATTTTTCATAAAAAGCCACCAGCGCAAACACCGCGGCAAAAGACATCTGAAAACTGGCGCCGACAAGAGCTTCGGGCGTGACGACCAAAACGATCAGCGCCGCCCATGTCAGCGTGCGCACGGAAATCGCCTGCCGCTCGAACAATACCGCCAGCAGCACCACCAAAGTCATGATGAAAGCCCTTTGCGCGGGGATCGCCGCACCCGAAATCACCAGATAAACCGCGCCGATGAAAATGGCAAGGACGGCGGCAACCTTTTTGGAATTATAGCGAAGCGAAAGCGGCGGGATCAGAGCCATCACCATCCGCACCAGGAAAAACATCAGTCCCGCCAGCATGCTCATATGCAAACCGGAAATGGAAAGGAAATGCGCCAGACCGGAATTGCGGTAAGCGTCAATCAACGGACGGCTGATTTTGGTCTGGTCGCCGGCGACGATCGCCACCGCAACCGCCGCTTCATCCGGCGGCAGAATATTGTAAATCCGCTCGACGATCGACCGGCGCAGCGCCGCCGCGCGGTCGGCAAGCCGGGGAGAAGAAGCCGGACACTTAACCGGCAGCACTTCACTCGGAATATAACCGGTGCCGGTTATGCCGTCAAAAAACAGCCGGCGGTCGAACTGATAGCCGTCGGCCAGCGACGGGGGAAACGGTGGAGAAACCGCCGCCACCATTTCCACGCAGTCGCCGACTTCAAGCCCCGGATCCCGGTGGATCATGCTCAGCCGATAGCGCCCGGCGACCGGATTGTCTTCAAAATCGTACATTTCTCCGAGCACGATCCGGGGACGCCCGCGGTAATTGGTGTCAAGCCGGTCAATGCGGCCCCGCAGGTAAAGCTTGCCGTCTTCAGCCGGCGGCGCCTTGCGGGAAAGGCAAAAACTTTTCAACTGAACGTCGGCAAAACCGGCGGTTGCCAGCAGCAACAGCAAAACGACACCGCGGACAACCGGACGACGGCGGAAAAGCCACAAGAGAGGCAGCAGGGCAAACGGCGCGGCAGCCGTCCACAGCGGCGGTTCCGAGGGCAGCGCGAAATAAACGCCGATACCGGCGGCAAAGAAAACCGGCACCCACAAAAACCAACGGGTCCGTTCATATAAAAAGCAGGATTTCAGTTCTGACCACAACGGCGGTTCCTTCGGCGGTATTTTTTTATTCCAGATTTAGCGCATAAATAAAAAAGTGCCAAACATTTTTTGTTCGGCACTTTTCGTTTCGGCATTTTGCATACCGTCTGCAAATCAGTCCAGCAGGATTTCCAGCCGTCTTCTCGCGTCTTCAAGATACGCCGCGCCGACAATGATGACATTGACGGTCAGGCTCGACACGAAAGGCATCAGGTCTTCGCTGACGATAACCGTGCCGGCGTTTTTGAAAGCGGGCATGTTGAGCGGAAAATCGTCGGCAACGAAAACGGCCTCGGCGTCATAATAAGAAAGCCAGGGATCAGCCATGCGGTCTGCTTCCAGTCTTTCATTTCCCTGAAAAAGTTCCGGCGAGAACTCGGACAATTCTGCTAAAATTTCTCTTATCGTCATAGTCTAATTAATTAATAATGTTTATTGTTTTTAAGTATAACGCATTTTCTCCGGTTGTCAATCCGTTCCCGGAAAACGGCTTTTCAGGCGGATAAAACGGCATTGCCCGTAACCGTTGTCCGACAACGCCGCGGTGCCCTGCCCGATCAGGCCGATCACCGTCGGACTCCGGTCATAGTCCTCATGGGCGGAAACCGGATTAACCACGCCGACTCCGAAAGCGGAAACCGCATCGGTTACGTTAACGCTGACGTTGGTTACCCGCGGACAAATGCGGGAATCTATGTAGCGGTCGACAAAGTCCGGGCGGACGGCATAGGTCAGCAGATCGTCGGGATCGTTAAAGGCGACGATATTCAGACGGCTGATGATCCGCCGGTCGTAATCGCGTCCGTCCGGACGGCAGTAAGAGGCGATTTTGCCGTTGACTTTTGCCGGATCCGACCAGATGTGCAGCAGCGGCAGCTGGTTGGCCATCATAAACACGGTCAGCCTTTTGTCCCGCACCCGGCGGACGGCGGCCGCCGAACCGCCGGCTTCCGCCTTTTGCATATCTTCGGCCAGCGCGGTGAAGGCGTCGATAAAAATCTTGCTGCCCAGACTGTGGGTGATAAACAGCATCTTCTGCGCCGCAACCGCCCGCACCTGTTCTGCCGGAGACATCAGACAGACGCCCTCTTGAAAGTCCGGCAGCGTCTGCCAGTCGGTTTTGAGCATCCAGCACATTGCCTGTTCCGCCGACTGCTGTATCAGCCGACGGCGGCTGCCGATGTAATAAACCGCATCGGGCAGGGCATTGTCGAGAAACTGTTTCATCATGCGGTTGAAAACGACCCGCCGGTCGGCATAGAGGGAAGAATAGTCGTAGGCCAGCAGCTCTTTCTGCGGCCGGGTAATTTCCGACCAGGTGAGTTCATAAAACAAAATCCTCTTTTCGCCTTTTTCGTCGGTCAGAAAAGTCACCCGCAGGTTGCCGAGGGCGGTTTGCGGATCTTCCGGACTGCGCAGGCCGATGTTTCTGCCGGTCCGCGACATCACGTTTAAGCCGAGGTTTTTCGCCAGATTTTCCTGCAACAGCAGGGAATAGCCCGGAGAATGGGTGCCGATGCCGTGGATCATCAGGATTTTGACCGTTTCGCCCGGATGCAGGTGGCTTTCCGTTCCCGGCACCCGGTAACCGGTAACGACGCAGCGGCCGGACTTTTCAACACTCCGGCTTTCGTCCAGCAGCTCGGCGGCAATGCCGCGGCCGACGGCCTCACAGCCGGCAAGCAAAAGGCACAGCAGCAGCATAAAAACGATTTTCGGCATTTTAAATATTCCAAATTTGCAAATTATAAGTTATGATCGGATATAATCTTATTTTAGCAAAATTAAATATTGTGAGGATTAAGAAAATGGCCGCCGATTTTTCCATGCAGGCAATCATCAGCCAGCAAATTCAAAATTTATACCGTCAGGTCAAAAGCCTGAGCTGCAGCAACACCACCGAAATTTTGAAAACCGGGGCAATGGTGGACAAGATGCTGATGCAGTACCGCGACAACGTCGAACTGCTGATTCTGCAAACGCATCTCGAAATCCTCAACTCCCGCGAACAGAGGGCGCGGGCAATCGCCTCCCGTGTCTGGGAACTGGGCGGCAACATTTCCCTCGTGTTTGAAAAAATGTACCTCGACGACCTGATCAACCTTGGCATGCTGGAAATGTCAATGCTTCTGATTAAGCCGCATTTTGAAAACCTGGAAGAAGACATTGAAGTCTTTCCGCTGGAAATGATCAAGTTCGCCCTCATCACCGGCAGCATTCCGCTGCTGAAAAAAATCATCGCCGTCGCGCCGGCAGAGCCGCTTTATCAGGCGCTGAACCAATTTGCCGACTCCTATCGGCTCAACAACTACGAGGAGCATTTCAAAAACATTCAGCGAATCGTCGTCGAAACTTTCGGCCGGGAAATCTGCGCCTATGACTACAACATTTATACCGACCGCGGTTTCACCGACCTTGAAGTCCTGCTTTATTTCAGCAATTACAATATGGAACTGAAAAAATACCAAACATTGCTGGAAACGAAAATCGACGGCTATTTCCTGACCTCAGGCGTCAAACGTATTTACAATCTCAGTTTTGCCTGTCGCAACATCAAAGATCATCCGAAGTTCTGAAACATCCGGCAGCAGAATATTTTGCGATCGGCAAATCGAACGCAAAAGCTTGTTTGCAACGGAAAAATTCAGCCGCAGCCATAAAAAAGGGGAGGCATTTTGCTTTCCCTTTTTTATTTTTTCCTTTCACGTTATTTTTCGGACTTGCCCGGCCTTTCCGCCGTTTCTCGCCGGTTGTTTCCGCCGCCGTTCCCGACGTTTTCGGTTTTTCGGACCAGTTCAATTTTGACGTCCCGGCCGTAGAACTCAAGCAGATGACGGTAATGTTCCCATTTGCGCACGCTGCCTATCTCCATGTTGTCGATCACGTACCAGGGGATCCCGGTTTTGGCCGCCACCGTTTTTAATTGCAGAAAACGGTCACAGCGGTATTTGTGCAGCTCTTGTCCGATTATTTTTTTGATTTTGTTGTTAAACATAGTTTGAAACTCCCTTGATTTTGTTTATGTGTAAAAAACAAAACCGCCCGGAACAAATTCCAAGGCGGGGAGTTCAGAACTGTCAAAACGCAGTCTGCCTTATTCGTCATACCATTAAAGGTATGCTTATATCGGCAGCTCCCCTTAAGAGGAGTTTTTTTGTTTTGATGGAGCTCTGACACTCCGCACCCGGCCTCCCGGATGCGGGATTGATATTAAAGAAATTACCGCCCGTTGGCAAGCGGAAAATTAATCAGGCTTTTTTTGAAGGGGAGAGAAAACGAAAAAAGCCTGGCAAGAGGGAACAGAGGAAGAGGAAGAGGAAGAGGAAGAGGAAGAGGAAGAGGAAGAGGAAGAGGAAGAGGAA
>OBAO01000082.1_pt1 | contig 135843 bp, 110 predicted proteins | sample 1517541 | NCBI WGS metagenome assembly OBAO01 (sample SAMN04571698, study PRJEB22368) | human gut metagenome | biome: human gut; material: stool | host: Homo sapiens | place: Luxembourg | collected 2012-08-10
GAGTTCACATCGACGGAGTGGTTTGGCACCTCGATGTCGGCTCATCGCATCCTGGGGCTGTAGTAGGTCCCAAGGGTTGGGCTGTTCGCCCATTAAAGCGGTACGCGAGCTGGGTTCAGAACGTCGTGAGACAGTTCGGTCCCTATCCGGCGTGGGCGTAGGATATCTGAGAGGAGCTGTCCTTAGTACGAGAGGACCGGGATGGACTGACCTCTGGTGCACCGGTTGCATTGCCAAATGCATAGCCGGGTAGCCAAGTCGGGACGGGATAAACGCTGAAGGCATCTAAGCGTGAAGCCCCCCTCAAGATGAGATATCCCATAGAGTAATCTAGTAAGACCCCTTGAAGACGACGAGGTAGATAGGCAGAAGGTGGAAGTGTGGTGACATATGGAGCTGATCTGTACTAATAGGTCGAGGGCTTAACCAAGAGAAAAGGTTAAGACGGTTTGGATAGAACAAAGAGAGTTATTCTTAAGAGTAATCGGATGAAAAGTATTTGCAAAGACAGATATGGTATGATATATTTAATGTGCAGTTTTGAAGGAACAATCCTTCTCCTTAAAGATAGGGGATTGGTCAAATGGTATGATAGGGGTCTCCAAAACCTTTGGTGGGAGTTCGATTCTCTCATCCCCTGCTATTTAAAGGATTTAAGTTGAATTTCAACTTGAATCCTTTTTTTGCATTTAAAAAGATTAATTACAATGCTGCTAAAACTATATAATAATAATGATGAGGAGATAATCATGAATGAATCTAAATATGAGCATATAATACACCCATTTCAACCGTTGTATAACTGTGAATCAAGAATATTGATACTTGGAAGCCTTCCATCAGTTAAGTCGAGAGAGCAGATGTTCTTTTATGGACATCCGCAGAACAGATTCTGGAAAATGATTAGTGGAGTATTTGAAGAGGCAGTTCCGCAGACGATAGAAGAAAAGAAGGCATTTATGTTAAAGCATAATATTGCAATGTGGGATACGATATACAGCTGTGACATAATTGGTTCTAGTGACAGTAGCATTAAGAATGTTGTGCCAACAGATTTGAAAAGCATTATAGATAATTCTAAGATTGAAAAAGTAATATGTAATGGGAAAACATCAGGGAAATATTATGAAAAATATCAGATGAAATATCTGGGAATTAAACCAGATATTCTTCCCTCAACAAGTCCTGCAAATGCTGCATATTCATTGGGGAAGCTTGTTGAGATATGGAAGAAGTCTATAATATATTAGATTTTTAATTATTTTTCAGGCTTAACAACATTAAGAGGCATCATAAGATGATCTATAAGGATGTTATAAGCTTTATCACCATTACCAGCTTTGAGATAATCAAAATATTTCTTGTGTTCATCTAATGTACCAGTTATACGTCCATCAACCTCGAGAGCTGACTGAGAAGTAAGTTTTATCAGATACATAAGTCTTTGAAAGATGTGATTGACCTCATCATTGTTTATGTATTTTACTAAGAGCAGATGAAACTGATGATCATAACTGATGAAATCTTCATAATTGCCATTATCTGGATGATCTTCAATAGTTTTATATTGAAGGTCAAGAATATTGCCAAGTTCTCTGATAGTTTTCTGACCTCTTGCAGTATTTATATCATTTGCAAGACAATGGGTACAGAAACCTTCTATGGCACATCTTATCTGAATAGTTTCTTTCATGTCCTTCTGATTCAGTTGTCTGATACGAAATCCTTTGCTTGGTATAACATCTATATATCCGTCCTGACTTAAACATTGTAGTGCTTCACGCATAGGAGTTCTGGATATTCCAAGTTCTTTTGATAATTTAGTTTCTGAATACAGATTGTTTACATCAAGTCTGTTGGTAAGAATTAAATCTTTAATATAATTATAAGCTTCCTGCTGAAGCGATGACATAAGCTGCATGTTGTTTAATTCCTTTCGAATACATTTTTATGAATAAAATAATAAACAAAAAAATTCATTTGGTCAATAATTAATTAAAAATCCGTATACCGGTATACTGGTTTTGTGGAAAATACACAATTAAATTGTGAAAAGTTTGACTACTTTTGATAATTGATTCTAAACCGGTATACTGGTATACTGCAATCAACAAGAAAACAACAAAACATTTTTCAGGAGGAAAAAGAATGAACACAACATTTGAATTAGGAAATTTAAAAGTAATCGATTTAACAAAGCCACTTGATCCAAAGACTGAATCAAGAAGATGTCACCTTATAAGATACAACACAGGTGGTCCAATCCCTGACTTCCATACAGCAATGGATCTTACAAGCCACCTTGGAACACATTGTGAGTGTCCTTATCATCATGATGACAACTGGCCATCAGTTGCAGAACTTCCACTTACAACATTCATGGGAAGAGCAATCTATGTTGATTTCAAGGATACATTACCTCATAGAAAGCACATAAGTGCAGCAGACCTTGACAAGGCAACAGAAGGCTGGGTAAAAGAAGGTGATATTCTTATCATTGATTCTTCTTACAAGATTGATCCATTTACACCAGACACTAATACAGACAAGGACCAGAGATTACTTGTTAACGGAGAGACAGCACAGTGGTGTGTAGATCACAAGATTAAATGTGTTGGTTTCGGTGACGGAGTATCAATTGAGAACTGCAACGAAGATGTTAAGCCATTCCATGATATCTGTATGGCAGAGAACATAGTATTCCTTGAAGTATTAAAGAACTTAGACAAGCTTACACAGGATACATTCTTCATGTCATACTCACCACTTCCAATTTACGGACTTGATTCTTGTCCTATCCGTGCTTACGCAATTGAGGGACTTGCAGAATTTTCAAGATAATTAGTTAGAATAATAAGGAGATTACAGTTATGAAGATTGCAGTTCTTGGTGCAGGAGCCATGGGTTCAATATATGGCGGACATCTTTCATTACACAATGATGTCTATATGATTGATAAGAAGCAGGAAATTGTTGACAAAATCAATGCTGACGGACTTAAGCTTTTTGAGAATGATAAAGATGTAATTTACAGACCTGAGGCAATGACAGACAGTGCTAATCTTGGAGAAGTTGACCTTGTAATACTTTTTGTTAAAGCACTTTTTTCTAAAGCAGCACTTGAAGAAAACAGACATATTATTGGAGAACATACATATGTAATGACTCTTCAGAACGGAGCAGGTCATGAGGATATTCTTTCAGAGTTTGTTCCTAAGGAAAGAATTATCATAGGTACAACAGAGGATAACGGAGCAGTTCTTGATTTCGGCTATGTAAGAAGAGGCGGAAAAGGAAAGACTAATATTGGAATGATTGTACCCGACAGCAACGGAATGCTTGGAAAGATTAAGGAAAGCTTTGATTCATGTGGATTTGATACACACATTTATGATAATATCCAGCAGCTTATATGGGATAAGCTCTTTACAAATGTGTCTTTATCAGCTCTTACAGGTGTTCTTCAGGTTCCAATCGGATTCATTGCAGCAGATGAATATGCATGGAGCATGACTGTAACTCTTATTAAAGAAGCACTGGCAGTTGCCAAAGCTTTAGGACTTGAGTTTGATGAGCAGGAAATTATTGAAAGAGTAAGAAATACTTCTATCAGTTCACCAGAAGGAAAGACTTCTATATATGCAGACCTCAAGGCAGGAAGACGCACAGAGGTTAATACAATAAGTGGAGCTGTTGTAAGAGCCGGAGAAAAGACCGGAGTAGATGTTCCAACACATAGAATGATTGTCAATATGGTTCATGCTATGGAAGACAGAGACAGAAAGGAGACGAAATAATGATATTTTCATCTATTAATTCAAAGGATGATTTTACCAGTTATCCAAAGGCAGTACAGAGAGCAATTAAGTATTTAAAGGAAAATGATTTCGTTAATATGGAACCGGGAGTTTATGAACTTGAAGGAAAGCTTATGTACGCGCAGGTATTTGATGCAGAGACTGGTTCTGTAAATGAGAAAAGACCAGAGGTTCATGAGAAGTACCTTGATGTACAGTTCTTAGCTTCAGGTAGAGAAAAGTTAGGATTTACTCCTGATACTGGCAATTATGAGGTTGATGAAAAATTCAATGAAAGAGATCTTATTTTCTACAAATCAGTAGAGAATGAAGGATTTATTACATCAACACCAGGATGCTTCTGTGTATTTTTCCCAACAGATGTTCACAGACCAGCATGTGCTGATGGAGAGCCTATGACAGTAAGAAAAGTAGTAGTTAAGGTAAGTACTGAATTATTGAAATAATTTCAGGGAGGTTTTTATGGGTAAAAAGTTTATTGCATTATTTTTATGCATGAGTTTATTAGTCTGTTCTGCATTAACGGGGTGTAGCACTAACACTACAGCAGATGGACATGAAGTTAAGATTATAAGAGTTGCATTCAATCAGAATGAGGATCACCCTCAGTATAAGGCAATGAGAGAACTTGGAGATAAGTTCGAAGAAGCAACTAACGGAAGATATAAGATGGTTATTTATCCTAACGGTGTGTTAGGAGAACAGGGGTCTATGGCAGAGTTCATAAGAACCGGAGCACTTGATATGGCTATTGTTCCATGTTCAGTTCCAGAAGGATATGATTCAGATTTTGCTATTGTTGGTGCACCTTATCTTTATGATGATATGGATCATTTAAGAAGAACTACATTATCAGGTGCATTTGATGAGCTTTTCAAGTCAACAAGAAAGTTCAATTTCGAAGTCCTTACTGTATATACAGCAGGTGAGAGAAATATATATGCAAACAAGCCAATTAATACACCAGATGACCTTAAGGGTATGATTGTACGAGTTAATGATTCAACAACATATCTTAACATGGTTAAGTATATGGGTGGTGTTGGTACAGCAATGTCACAGTCAGAGGTATACACAGCACTTCAGCAGGGCGTTATTGATGCCGGTGAGAACAGTGAGAGAGTATACACAGACTTTAAGCATTACGAAGTAGCAAAGTATTATTCATACACAAAGCATATTGTTCATCCTGATGTAGTTATAGCAAGCACTAACTTCCTTGACAGTATGTCAGCTGCTGATAAGGAAATATTTGACAAGCTTGTTGCAGATTCAACAGATTACGAATTTGATGCATTTGCAGAATCAGTACAGGAAGCAAAGAAGGATGCCGAGGCAAATGGTGCAATTTTTGTGTATCCTGATACAGAATTATTCAGAGAAAAATGCCAGCCACTTCTTGACAGTATTTCCGGACAGTCAGAGGTTACTAAGAAAATATACGATAAAGTACAGGCTTTAAGAGAGGAGAAATAATATGACAGCAGCTAAAAAAGTATTAGACAAGATTACATCATATTCAAGTGTTGTAATATTTATTGCAATGGTACTTATGGTAACATATCAGGTCATAGCAAGATATTTCTTCAAAAGCCCAAGCAGCGTTACTGAAGTACTCACAAGATACTGTTTCGTATGGCTGATTATAATATCAGCAACATATATGTTCGGACAGAGAGAGCATATTAATATATCGGTTATTAAGGATAAGTTACCTAAAACACCTAAGATGATAGTCAGCATAATTATTGAGCTTGTTACAATCTGCTTTGCTGGACTTGTAATGGTATATGGTGGTTTTACAATCGCAAAAATGAATCTTGTACAGTTAGATACAATTCTTCATATTCCAACAGGTGTCATCTATTCAATTATTCCAATATGCGGTGTGATTATAATCTTCTACAGCATTTATAATATTGGACTTGAACTCAAAGCAAATAAGCAATAATTATGAGGAGGACTTTCGCATGAGTATAGCATTACAGGTAGCCTTAGTAATGGTTACAATATTAGTTATATTGCTGATAATCGGTGCTCCTATCGGTGTAGCAATCGGTCTTTCATCAGCAGTTTCAATGATATGCATGATTCCGGCAAATGTTTCTTTTGCAACTTCAGCACAGAGAATATTCGCGGGTTCGAATTCATTTTCACTTATAGCCATTCCGTTTTTTATCCTTGCAGGTAATATAATGAACAATGGCGGTATCGCAACAAGACTTGTTAATTGTGCCAAGGTTATTGCCGGTAGAATGCCGGGAGCACTTGCACAGTCAAATGTAGTTGCTAATATGTTATTTGGAGCCATTAGTGGTTCAGGTGCAGCTGCAGCCGCAGCTATGGGAAGCACAATCGGACCATTAGAGGAAAAAGAAGGTTACGATAAGAACTACAGCGTAGCTGTAAATGTAGCTTCAGCTCCGGTTGGAATGCTTATTCCACCAAGTAATACAATGATTGTATATTCAAGTATCGCAGGAAGTGTATCTATTGCAGCACTTTTCATGGCTGGTTATATTCCAGGAATTCTCTGGGGTGGAGCAGTTATGATTCTTGCAGGTATCATGGCTAAGAAGCGTGGATATCAGGCAGAAGAAAGAGTAACATTTAAAATTGCAATGAAGACATTCTGGCAGGCAATTCCAAGCCTTTTACTTATCATAATTGTAATAGGCGGTATTCTTGCAGGTGTGTTCACAGCTACAGAAGGTTCAGCAATTGCTGTAGTATATGCAACAGTTCTTTCACTTATTTATAAGTCATTTAAGTTAAAGGACATTCCAAGAATTGTACTTGAATCAGCAAAGACAACAGGTATTATTACATTTATGATTGGTCTTTCATCTATCATGTCATGGGCTATGGCTTTCACAGAAATCCCTGATATGATTGCAACAGCAATTCTTGGTCTTACAGACAACAAGATACTTATTCTTCTTTTAATAAATGTGCTGTTACTTGTAGTAGGAACATTTATGGATGTAACACCGGCAATTCTTATCTTTACACCTATTTTACTTCCTATATGTACAGCATTTGGCATGAGCCCAATACAGTTTGGTATTCTGCTTTGCTTCAACTTATCAATCGGAACAATTACACCTCCGGTTGGAACAATCCTCTTCACGGGCTGCCGTGTTGGTGGAGTTACTATTGAAAGTGTTATCAAGTACATGTTACCGTACTTTGCTATCATTTTCGTAGCATTATTACTGGTTACATACATCCCTGCAATTTCAATGTTCTTACCTAAGATTCTGGGATTGGTGTAATAAATATCTTTTTTCCTAATATATTAATGAGCGTTAGTGAGGGGGAGCGTGCTTGCATGCTCATCCCGAACGGCGAATGACGATTATGAACGAAGTTCATAATTTGAAAGGCGCGGGATGTCAGTTTGACAGTCCGCGTCTTTTGATTTGCCAATAAATAAATACTATGATATCATTAATTATCATGTAATAAAGGAATGATTCAGATGGATAATATTATTATAAGAAGCATGAAAGAAGAGGATTCAGCTGAAGTCCTTGAGATGATGAAGGTGTTTTATGCCTCACCAGCACTGCTTTCAGACCCTTCAGAGGATGTTATGAAAAGGGATATTGCAGATTGTCTCGGAGATAATCCGTTTATAGAGTGCTTTGTATTTGAGGGTAACACAGGTGTTATCATGGGTTATTCAATGGTTGCACACAGCTATTCTACTGAATGTGGTGGTAATTGTGTGTGGGTTGAAGATATATATATTAAGCCGGATTACAGAGGAAAGAGTATTGCAGGTGAGTTCTTTGAACATCTTGATAATATGTATGGAAAAGAAGCTGTAAGATTCAGGCTTGAGGTTGAAGAAGAGAATGAAAGAGCAGTGAAAGCATATAAGAAGGCAGGATTCGAGAGACTCGGTTATGTTCAGATGGCTAAGGATTACTAATTGGAGTTGTTATGAATAATAATTATAATGAAAGAAGCATGAAGATAATTGACCTTAAGAAAACTATCTTAGAGGACAATGATGCTGATGCTGACAGATTAAGAGAAGAGCTAAAGAAGAAAAATATATTCTATATGAATGTCATGTCAAGCCCCGGTTCGGGTAAGACTACAACTATTGTTGGTACAATTGAAAGACTTAAGGAACATTTTAATATAGGTGTAATGGAAGCAGACATTGATTCGGATGTTGATGCACTTACTGTTGCTAGGGCAGGAGTGTCAGCAGTACAGCTGCACACAGGAGGAATGTGTCATCTTGATGCTGATATGTCAAGACAGGGAATGGCTGCGTTAGAAGATGAAGCAGATAATGCACTTGATTTTATTATACTTGAGAATGTTGGTAATCTTGTGTGTCCGGCTGAGTTTGATACAGGTGCATGTCTTAATGTGGCAATTCTTTCAGTTCCGGAAGGAGATGATAAACCACTTAAGTATCCACTTATGTTCGAGAAGTGTCAGGCTGTGATTATTAATAAGATTGATTCAATGCCGGCATTTGATTTTGATATGGACAGGGTTAAGGATAATATTGCAAAGAGAAATCCGAAAGCAGTAGTTTTCCCTATTTCTGCAAGAACAGGAGAAGGAATGGATGCATGGTGTGAATGGCTTAAATGCTATGTGGCACAATATTTAGGAGAGAACCAGAATGGGTAATGTAAGAGTAATTGATGTACATCAGAGTGTTTATGCAGTTAATGATGAGATAGCTGCTAAGACAAGGGCAAGGCTTAAGGAAGAGAAAACATTTATGGTTAATCTTATGTCGAGTCCGGGAGCAGGTAAGACTACAACTCTGCTAAGAACAGCAAAGATGTTAGGAGACAGATACCGTATAGGCGTAATGGAAGCAGATATTGATTCTTCTGTAGATGCTGAGAAAATGGCGGCAGCAGGAGTTGCTTCTATTCAGGTGCATACAGGAGGGGAGTGTGCGATGGACGCTCATATGACTATGCAGGCACTTGATGAATTTGACACAGAGGAGCTTGACCTTCTTGTTATGGAGAATGTCGGTAATCTTGTATGTCCAGCTGAGACAGATACAGGTGCATCATGCAATGTTGTTATTCTTTCGTATCCTGAAGGTGATGATAAGCCGCTTAAGTATCCTCTTATGTTCGAGGTGTGTCATGTAGTTCTCATCAATAAAATAGATACTAAAGAGTATTTTGATTTTGATAACAAAGCAGTTGTTGAAAGAATTCACGAAAGAAATCCATTAGCAAAGGTGTTTTTCGTATCAGCTAAGACTGGCGAAGGCTTTGAAGAATGGATAAGCTGGCTTGACAATAATATTAAGGAATGGATTGGAGGTACAGTCTGATGGTAGACAGTCGTAATTTTAAAAAACAGAATCAGAAAGGACAGGGGTTAAAGAAGCATAAGTGGATTCCGCTTGTTGTTATCGTAGTACTTGCACTTGTACTTATTCTTATACAGTATTTTATGATTGATATACTTATGGCAATCAATACAAAATAGTTCATATATTCATGAATTCGGAAAGATTTAATAATCCCCAGCCCTGCAGATTATCTGGCAGGGCTTTTTTAGTGCAGCAGGAATGGAGCCTTTTCTTTATCTCTTTAGGAGACATGTCTTTTTTTATCAGAACATCTGCAATTGCACCAGAAACAACCGGGGCAGACATGGAAGTTCCACTTTTTACAGAATATCCGCTAACAGAATTATTGCACGACCTGATATATGAACCATTTACAATAAGCTCTGGTTTTACTATACATTCACTGGTTGGACCTCTTCCTGAATAGAAATCTTTGCCATCCGGGGAACCGACAGTGATAATTTTTTTGCAGGTTCCTGGGATTGCAACAGTCTGTCGCCCCGGACCATCATTGCCAGCGGCTGCAACAACAATTATATTATTGTCCCAGAGCTTTTCAATTGCTTTTTCAAGAGCAATAAGATTTTCTTTTTCGCCAAATGTGGTTGCGCCGAAGGATATATTGACAATTCTTATATTCAAATCCTTCTTATGGGAGATTATCCAGTCAGCGGCATCTAAAACATTTTCAATTCTGCCATTGCCAAGGCTGTCTAACACCTTGATTCCAGCGAGACTGGCAGCAGGACAGACTCCTTTGATTCTGCCGTGGCTTGCAAAGCCGCTTCCAGCAATAATTCCACTTACATGTGTGCCATGTCCACAGTCGTCATAAGCATTTTTTCTGCCATTGACAAAATCTTTGAAAGCTACTATGCGGTTTTTGAAATCTATATGAGGATATATTCCTGAATCTATTACAGCAACAGTCATTAATTTATTCATAATAATTATTTTCAGAACATAATATATATATTTTAGTATATTCCGATGAGGAAGTTTAGTGCAGTTTATATGAAAGGGTTTGCTTTTTGGCGGTTCATGGAATATAATATTTACATCAATAATAATCGTGTATGAGAGGTTTATGTTATGGATAATAAGAGAATTGTAGTTGCCTTAGGAAGAAATGCATTTGGAAAGACATTTCCAGAGCAGCAGCAGAATGTTAAGAAAGCAGCAGTGGCAATAGCTGATCTTGTAGAAGCTAAGTATCAGGTTGTTATTACACACAGTAACGGACCACAGGTTGGTATGATTCAGACAGCAATGACTGAGTTCGCAAGACTTGATCCTGATGACAGAACAGTTGCTCCTATGTCTGTATGTGGAGCAATGAGTGAAGGCTATATCGGATATGATCTTCAGAATGCCATAAGAGAAGAACTTATTAACAGAGGTATATATAAGACTGTTTCAACTATTATTACTCAGGTAAGAGTTGATCCTTTTGATATTGCGTTCAGCGAACCATCTAAGGTTATTGGTAGATTCATGTCTAAAGAAGAAGCTGATGCAGAAGAAGAGAAGGGCAATTATGTAGTTGAAGAAGAACCTGGTAAGTTCAGAAGAATAATTGCTTCACCTATGCCAATCGATATATATGAGATAGATGCTGTCAAGGCATTACTTGATGCTGATCAGGTTGTTATTGCAGCGGGCGGCGGCGGAATTCCTGTGTTACAGCAGGGTTCACATCTCAAGGGTGCAAGTGCAATTATTGAGAAAGATTATACCGCAGCTAAGTTGGCAGAGCTTGTAGGAGCAGGAACATTACTTTTCCTTACAGCATATGACAAGCTTACTATTGGAAAGGGAACACCAGAGGAGAAGGTATTTGATACAGTTTCTGCATCAGATCTTCACCAGTATATTAAAGATGGACATTTCCCAGCAGTTACAACATTCCCTAAGGTTGATGCATCTATCAGATTCGTAACAGCAGATAAGGAAAGAAAGGCTGTTATAGCTAATCTTGAGAAAGCTAAGGAAGGTCTTGCAGGAAAGACTGGAACTACAATAACAGCATAAGCAGTTACATAATAATTTAATCAGATTATGAAGGACAGGTATGATGTGCCTGTCCTTTTGTTATACATTTTTGTAGTCATACGATTAAAAATGTAAAAAAATATTCCGAATGTGACGCGAAAATGACGGATTGCGACGAGATAACTACAGATTAAGACATTAGCAACACAAGCAGTTATAAAGATGATATAATTACCAAGTCGGAAGAATAATCACGATTGGGGGAAGATTGCTGGTATTTAACATGTTTTGCAAAGAGAATGTAATGTGCGTATGCTTTGAGAGAAATTTTCTTGCAATGGGCAATTCATTGGAGGATTTCTGGAGTATTAACAAAAAGTACATGCATGGATTTTCAAGAGAGGAGGATGAAGAATTTATAAGACAATATAAAAAAGTTCTTATTGTTATGTCAAAAGATTTTTTAACAGATCTTAAGTCACTATATTATATGGATGTGTTAAAAAGTCTTAAGAATAAGGGTGTAGTCAGTATAATGGCAATGATTGATATTGATGTTGTGCTGCCAGAAAGATATAACTGGATTAACGATGAAGATGTTGACAGAATAGCTTTTTATTAATATTTGCTTGCATTTATGGGCGGGAATCTCTATAATCAACTTTGTATGATTATTTTTATAATAGATTATTAACTATTATGCGTATTTTTTGGAGGAGATTATTAATGATTAGTGCTAATAATGTAACACTTAGAATCGGTAAGAAGGCTCTTTTTGAGGATGTTAATATTAAGTTCACAGAAGGTAACTGCTATGGACTTATAGGTGCGAATGGTGCCGGAAAGTCAACATTTTTAAAAATTCTTACAGGACAGATAGAACCTAGCAAGGGTGATGTATCTATCACACCAGGCCAGAGATTATCTTTCTTAGAGCAGGATCACTTCAAGTATGATGAATATAATGTTCTTGATACAGTAATCATGGGTAATGAAAGACTTTACCAGATTATGAAAGAGAAAGAAGCTATATATGCCAAGGAAGATTTTACAGAGGAAGACGGCAATAAGGCAAGTGAGCTTGAGGCTGAATTCGCTGATATGAATGGCTGGGAGGCTGAGTCAGATGCTGCACAGCTTCTTAACGGACTTGGTGTTGGAACTGATCTTCATTACAAGACAATGGCTGAGCTTAATGGTAGTGAGAAGGTGAAAGTACTTCTTGCAAAGGCTCTTTTCGGTAATCCTGATATTCTGCTTTTAGATGAGCCTACTAACCACCTTGATCTTGATGCTATTGCATGGTTAGAGGAGTTTCTTATTAATTTTGAGAATACCGTTATTGTTGTATCTCATGACAGATATTTCCTTAATAAAGTATGTACACAGATTGCAGATATAGATTATGCCAAGATTCAGCTCTATGCAGGTAACTATGATTTCTGGTATGAGTCAAGCCAGCTTATCATCAAGCAGATGAAGGAAGCTAACAAGAAGAAAGAAGAGAAGATTAAAGAGTTACAGGACTTTATCCAGAGATTCTCTGCCAATGCTTCTAAGTCTAAGCAGGCTACTTCAAGAAAGAGAGCACTTGAGAAGATTGAGTTAGATGAGATTAGACCATCAAGCAGAAAGTATCCATATATTGACTTCAGACCAGCAAGAGAGATTGGTAACGAAGTACTTACAGTAGAGGGAATCTCTAAGACTATTGATGGTGTTAAGGTACTTGATAATGTATCATTTATCGTTAACCACGATGATAAGATAGCATTTGTAGGTTCTAATGAGCTTGCTACAACTACACTTTTCAATATTATTACAGGTAACATGGAACCTGATGAGGGAAGCTATAAATGGGGTGTTACAACATCACAGGCTTATTTCCCTAAGGATAGTGCTGCTGAATTTAACAGAGAAGATACTATTGTTGAATGGCTTACACAGTATTCACCAGATCCAGATCCTACTTATGTAAGAGGATTCCTTGGAAGAATGCTTTTTGCCGGAGATGACGGTGTTAAGAAGGTTAAGGTGTTATCAGGAGGAGAGAAGGTAAGATGTCTTATCTCTAAGATGATGATATGTGGAGCTAATGTATTAGTATTTGATGATCCTACTAACCACCTTGATATGGAGTCAATCACAGCTCTTAACAACGGACTTATTAAGTTCCCTGGTGTTACATTATTTACATCACACGATCACCAGTTCATCCAGACAACTGCTAACCGTATTATGGAAATCGTTCCAAGCGGACAGCTTATTGATAAGATAACAACATACGATGAGTATCTTGCAAGCGATGAAATGGCAAGAAAGCGTCAGGGCTTTGCAGAAGCAGCTTCTGATGATGAAGATTAATATTTAGTAATGGACAGCCGCACTTATGTGCGGCTGTCTTAGTGTAAGAGTTGCGATGAGAATAAGAATGATTGACAAATACCACACATTTGTTATACTTATTGCATATTATATTTGCAGGGGAGCATAAGGGCTGTGTAAGCAGTGGCTGCTGAGAGGGATTAAGTTCCGACCCATAACCTGATGTGGATAATGCCACCGTAGGGATTCTTAAAAGGGCTTTTTAGCTCTTCATTTGATTGTTTCAATATCGAATTTCCACAAGGTTTATGATTTTTCCTGTTAATTACCCAGAATGGAGGAATACATATGGAATATGCAACACAGATGGATGCTGCAAGAAAAGGCATTGTTACTAAAGAAATGGAAATTGTTGCAAAGAAAGAAAATATAGATGTCGAGAGTTTAAGACAGCTTATAGCTAAGGGACAGGTTATCATTCCTGCCAATAAGAATCATAAATGTCTTGACCCTAATGGTATCGGAAATAAGTTAAGAACTAAGATTAATGTTAATCTTGGAACTTCAAGAGACTGCGTGGATCTTGATATGGAGCTTGAGAAGGTTAATAACGCTGTAAAGATGGGTGCGGAAGCTATCATGGATCTTTCTTCTTTCGGAGATACACAGAAGTTCAGAAGAAAGCTGACATCAGAATGTCCGGCAACAATTGGAACAGTTCCTATATATGATGCAGTTGTATATTATCATAAGGCACTTAAGGATATCACTGCACAGGAGTGGCTTGATGTTGTAGAAATGCATGCTAAAGACGGCGTTGATTTCATGACTATACACTGTGGTATCAACAAGGCAACAGCTAAGAAGTTCAGAGCAGATAAGAGACTTATGAATATTGTATCAAGAGGCGGTTCTATCATATATGCATGGATGGAGATGACAGGAAATGAGAATCCGTTCTTTGAATATTATGACAGAGTGCTTGAGATATGCCGAGAATATGATGTTACAATGAGTCTTGGAGATGCGTGCAGACCGGGATGTATTATGGATGCATCAGATATCTCACAGATTGAAGAACTTGTTACACTTGGCGAGCTTACAAGAAGAGCATGGGAGAAGGATGTCCAGGTTATGGTTGAAGGACCAGGACATATGCCTCTTAACCAGATTAAGGCTAATATGGAGATTCAGCAGACAATATGCAAGGGAGCACCTTTCTATGTATTAGGACCTCTTGTTACTGATATAGCTCCAGGATATGATCACATTACAGCAGCAATTGGTGGAGCTATCGCAGCTACTTACGGTGCTTCATTCCTGTGCTATGTAACACCTGCAGAACATTTAAGACTACCAGATCTTAATGATGTTAAGGAAGGAATTATTGCTTCTAAGATTGCAGCACATGCGGCTGATATTGCAAAGGGCGTACCGGGTGCAATGGACTGGGATTATGAGATGGACAAGGCAAGAAAGGTTCTTGACTGGGAAGCAATGTTTGACATTGCGATTGACCCTGAGAAGGCAAGAGCTTACAGAGCTTCATCTAAGCCTGAGAAGGAAGATACATGTTCTATGTGTGGTAATTTTTGTGCAGTAAAGAATATGAACAAGATTATGGAAGGCGAGATTGTAAGTATATTCGATGAATAATTAATGCTTAATATGAAAGGTGGAATATGCATGGAAATGTGTATTCTGCCTTTTTCTTATATTTGCCTTGGAAGGGGATAAATGGTATAATATCATGATGCGTGATGATGATATGAAGGAGTGAAAGTTATGGCAGATACAGCCAGCAGGAATGGCAGAAAGAATACCACTCAAAGCAGAAAAACGGGTACTCAGGGGAGAAAAACAAGCACTCAGGGAAGAACTTCTATGCAGAAGTCTTCTCAGAGAAAGAAGACAGGTAAGAAGAATGCACAGACACAGACTAATCAGTTAAAGAATGACTGTATAATTCTTTTTTCGATAGCATGTGCAATAATTCTTATACTTAGTAATTTCAATATTGCAGGAACTTTAGGAAGAGGTATCAAATGGCTTATGTTCGGGCTGTTTGGTGTTATGGAATATGTTTTTCCAGTACTTCTTGCGGGAAGTATAATTTTTCTTATGGTTAACAGAGAACTGTTAAGAGTTGCAAGAATTAAGACAACGGCAGCATATGGGCTGTTTATTGTTTTATGTGCAATGGTGCAGTGTGTATACAACAATCCTGATATTGCAGATAACAGTATAGGAAAAATATTTACATATTGTGCAGATTATAAGGCTGGAGGTGGCTTTTTTGGAGCAGTGCTGTGTAAGGCATTAAGTCCTATTGGATTAATTGGAACATTTGTAATACTTATGATACTTGCAATAATATGCATAGTTATTATTACAGAGCGTTCATTTATATCAGGACTTAAGAAGGTTGGCAATGGCAGCCAGCGTCTTATGAAGGAAGCTAAAGAAGATTATTCAGCTTATAAGGAACATTCAGCAGGCAGACAGAATTATATGTCTGATGATGAATACAGAAAGTTAAGAGAAGAAGAGCGTGCCAGAGCAAGACTTAAAAAGATTGAGAAGAAAGAAAAACAGCTTGCGGAGAAGAAAGCAAGAGAAGAATATCTAGCCAACGCCCGTATGAATAATGTTGTGCGAGGAGTTACTTCGGATACTCTTATAAAGGATGCGCAGGAACAGGCACCGGACATAGATATTCATGAGATAGTCGTGGATACAGAACGCAACGATAAGTATTCACAGGATATATATGAACCTGATTATAATGCACATAACGAGGATACATTTGAACTCGCATATGATGATATTGATAACAATGATTATTATCCAGATAATGAATCACATGTGGAAGATATCCAGCCAGATTATATGAGTAACGACTATATGAGCGATGATGAGGTTACAGGAGCTGCACCGGAAGATGTAACTGGGTATGTGGAAAGTTCATATGAAGATGAGACTCCATATGATAACGATGAGATATTTGAAAATGATGTGACCAACGAAGAACATAAAGAGAAAACGGAAAAGGAACCAGAGCAGGTTAAGCCTGTACACAAGCCTAAGAAGGTGTATAAGTTCCCACCGGTAAGCTTATTAAAGAGAAATCCGGGCACAGCGTCTGGTGGAAAGTCTGAATACAGAGTAACTGCACAGCGATTACAGGAGACACTGCTTACTTTCGGAGTTAAAGTTACTATAACTGATATAAGCTGCGGACCTACAGTTACAAGATATGAGTTACAGCCGGAACAGGGTGTCAAGGTAAGCAAGATAGTTTCTTTATCAGACGATATCAAGCTTAATCTTGCGGCAGCAGATATTAGAATTGAGGCACCAATTCCCGGAAAAGCTGCTATTGGTATTGAAGTTCCTAATAAGGAAGCAGGAAGTGTATATTTCAGGGAACTTGTTGAGTCTAAGGAATTCAAGGAAAGCCAGTCAGCAATATCATTCGGAGTTGGTAAGGATATCGCAGGAAAGACTATTATTGCGGATATTGCGAAGATGCCGCATATGCTTATTGCCGGAGCAACAGGTTCAGGTAAATCGGTATGTATCAACACAATAATTATGAGTATTCTTTATAAGGCAAAGCCAGAGGATGTAAGACTTATAATGGTTGACCCGAAGGTTGTTGAGTTAAGTGTGTATAATGGAATACCACATTTGCTGTTACCTGTAGTAACTGATCCTAAGAAGGCTGCGGGAGCGCTTAACTGGGCTGTTAATGAGATGACAGACAGATATAAGAAGTTTGCGGCAATGCAGGTTCGTAATATAAAGGGATATAATGATGTTGTTGTTAAGAAGAACAAGGAAGGCATAGATCCTCCAATGGAGAAGCTTCCACAGATTGTTATTATCATAGACGAGCTTGCTGACCTTATGATGGTCGCACCGGGTGAGGTTGAAGATGCAATATGCCGTCTGGCACAGCTTGCGAGAGCAGCAGGAATACATATGGTTATAGCAACGCAGAGACCTTCTGTTAATGTAGTAACAGGACTTATCAAGGCAAATATTCCGTCTAAGATAGCATTTGCAGTATCTTCGGGAATTGATTCAAGAGTTATCATTGATATGAATGGTGCTGAGAAGCTGCTTGGAAAGGGAGATATGCTCTACTTCCCATCTAATCTTCCAAAGCCGTTGCGTGTACAGGGTGCATTCGTATCTGATGAGGAAGTTGAAAATGTTGTATCCTTCCTTAAGGAGAATGCAGAGGAAGTATCTTATGATGAGAGTATTGCACAGGCTACTGTAAGTCAGGAGAGCATGTCTGGCAGCAGTAAAGGTGATGAAGAGAGAGATTCACTTTTTGCTGACGCAGGAAGATTCGTTATTGAGAATGAAAAAGGCTCAATAGGAAGTCTGCAGAGACATTTTAAGATTGGTTTTAACAGGGCAGGACGAATTATGGACCAGCTTGCTGATGCAAAGGTAGTAGGACCGGAGCTTGGAACTAAGCCAAGAAAGGTTGAGATGACAATGGAAGAATTTGAAACACTTCTAAAGCAGCAGTAATGTAAGTAATATATACTATAAAATAAGGAGATTAATGTATGAAGCTTTCAGAGATATTAAAAATATGTTCAGAAAATGAAGTTGCAGACTTCAAGTATAGTGTTGTATGCGGAAATACTGATGCAGATGTGACAGGAATTACATCTGATTCAAGAAAGATGCAGGATGGATATGCATTTGTATGCATTAAGGGTGCTGTGAGCGATGGACATAAATATATTGACCAGATTAAGGATAAGGCATCTGTAATTGTTGTTCTTGATGGTGAATACGAAGCTAAAGATTGCAAGACAGCAGTTGTAAGCACAGATAACACAAGACTGGCACTTGCACTTATGTCGGCAGCAGTATATGGCAGTCCTGATAAGAAGCTGTTTACAATAGGAATAACAGGAACTAAGGGAAAGACAACGACTACTTATATGGTTAAAAATGTTCTTGAAGCATGTGGCATTAAGACAGGACTTATCGGAACAATCGAGACTATTATCGGGGATGAGACAATTCCGGCACATAATACAACGCCTGAATCAATAGAGATTCACCAGTCGTTTGCCAAGATGGTGGACGCTGGCTGTAAGGCAGTTGTTATGGAGGTGTCTTCGCAGGGACTTAAGCTCGACAGAACAGCAGGAATTATGTTTGATATAGGTGTATTCACTAATCTTGAGCCAGACCATATTGGACCTAATGAGCATGAGTCATTTGAAGATTACCTTAACTGCAAGGCTAAGTTATTCAAGCAGTGCAGGGTTGGTATCGTTAATGCTGATGATAAGCATACCCAGGATATCCTTAGGGGAGCAATATGTAAGGTTGAAAGCTATGGTATCGGAGATAATGCTGATATTAAGGCTGAAAATATTGAACTTTTACATGAACCGGGTAAAATTGGTCTTACATATGACTGTGCAGGACTTGTTAATATGAAGGTTGAACTTAATCTTCCGGGTAAGTTTTCTGTATACAATTCATTATGTGCAATCGCAATTACAAGGCATTTCGATGTTGATGAAGAGGCACTTAAGGAAACTCTTAAACACGTTAAGGTTAAGGGAAGAATTGAGCTTGTAAAGGTTTCTGATGATTTTACATTAATGATAGATTATGCGCATAATGCAATGGCTTTAGAGAGTATTCTTACAACACTTAAAGAATATCATCCTCACAGACTTGTATGCCTGTTTGGATGTGGTGGTAACCGTTCCAAGGAAAGAAGATATGAGATGGGCGAGGTTTCAGGAAAGCTTGCTGACCTTACTATTATCACATCAGATAATCCAAGATTTGAAGAGCCAGAGGCGATTATAGAAGATATCAAGACTGGAATTGCTAAGACTACCGGAAAGCATGTTGATATTACAGACAGAAAAGAAGCTATTAAGTATGCGATAGAACATGGCGAACCGGGTGATATTATTGTTCTTGCGGGTAAAGGTCATGAGGATTATCAGGAGATTAAGGGTGTGAAGTATCCTATGGATGAGAGGGTGCTTATCAAAGAAGTGCTTGAAGAATTGAAGGGTAATTAATGTACGCAGATGTAATAATAGACATTTCACATGAACAGCTTGATAAGACATTCCAGTATGCAGTTCCGGATGAATTGGCGGATGTAATTGAACTGGGAATGTCAGTTGATATTCCATTTGGAGCAGGAAACAGGCAGATAACAGGGTATGTTGTAGGTTTGGGAGACAAAGCGGCATATCCTGTTGAAAAAATAAAATATATTAAAGGAATTACCGAGGGAAAGGTCACTGCGGTAAGCAGAATGTTAAAGCTTGCGGCGTGGCTGAAGCACAATTATGGCTGTACCATGAATCAGGCAATTAAGACGGTTATTCCTGTAAAGGATAAGGTTAAGCAGAAGGAAAAACGCTCGGTCAATCTTATCATTGACGAGGCACAGGCGCAGAAGTATCTTGATACATTTGCAAAAAAAAATGCAAAAGCAAGATACAGATTGTTAGAGGCACTGATTAAGGAACCTGTAATAGATGAAAGTATTATTAAATCCAAGCTTAATATCACAGCACAGACGGTCAAAGCATTTGAAGATATGGGGATTGCTGAAGTCAGGTCAGAAGACATCTACAGGAATCCTGTAAGAAATGTTACGGGAGAAAGAAAGCACATTGAGCTTAACAAGCAGCAGAAAAACGCTGTGGATACAATAATAGCTGACTATGATAATGGTGATTATAAGACATATCTGCTTCATGGTGTCACAGGAAGCGGAAAGACTGAGGTGTATCTTGAAGCAATAGAACATGTGCTTAACAAGGGAAGACAGGCAATTGTGCTTATACCGGAGATTGCGCTTACATTCCAGACTGTGCAGAGGTTTTACCACAGATTTGGGGATAAGGTATCTATTATGAATTCCCGTATGTCAAAGGGAGAGCGGTATGACCAGTTTCTGCGGGCGCAGAGAGGTGATATAAGTGTAATGATAGGACCGCGTTCAGCGTTGTTCACACCGTTTTCAAATATAGGGCTTATAGTAATAGATGAAGAACATGAAGGAGCTTATAAGTCAGAGACTGTTCCAAGATATCATGCAAGAGAGGTCGCGTGCCATATTGCAAGGGAAGCAGGTGCTTCAGTGATACTTGGTTCTGCGACTCCTTCAATGGAAAGCTACTATGCGGCAATGAATGGACATATAGAGCTTATTAAACTTGACAGCCGGGCGGGAAACGGAAAGCTTCCAGCAGTTGATATTGTTGACCTGAGAGAAGAATTAAGGCTTGGAAACAGGACGATATTCAGCAACAGGTTAAGAGAACTGATGAGTGAGAGACTTGCAAAGCATGAGCAGATAATGCTTTTTCTTAATAAGAGAGGTGTGGCAGGCTTTATATCATGCCGTTCATGCGGAAAGGTTATGAAATGCCCGCACTGCGATGTTTCACTTACGGAGCATGCTGATGGAAGGCTGATGTGCCATTACTGCGGATATACAACACCTAAGATAACTGCATGTCCTTCATGCGGTTCAAGATATGTTTCGGGCTTCAGGGCAGGAACGGAAGGTGTTGAAGCACAGGTTAAGAAAACATTTCCACAAGCGAGAGTGCTAAGAATGGATATGGACACTACAAGAGGTAAGGATGGACATGAAAAGATTCTGTCTGAATTTGCCAATGGTAATGTGGATATTCTTATTGGAACTCAGATGATTGTCAAAGGACATGATTTTCCAAATGTAACGCTTATGGGAGTGCTTGCGGCAGACATGTCACTTTATGCGAGTGATTACAGGGCTTCTGAGAGGACATTCCAGCTTCTTACACAGGCTGCGGGAAGGGCAGGAAGAGCAGAAAAATGTGGCAATGTAGTTATACAGACTTATACGCCGGAGCATTTTAGTATTGTTAGTGCGGCTAATCAGGATTATAATGCTTTCTATGAGCAGGAAATTGCTTACAGAAAGCTGTGTGGATATCCGCCGGTGGATAATCTTATGAAGATTATGTTATCTTCACCAGATGAGATGTTATTGACAAAGAATGCAGCGTGGGTTAAAGCATTTGTGGATAACAACTGTAAGTATAAAGGACTTATGTGTATAGGTCCGGCAGATGCACCTATATATAAGATTAAAGATGTGTATAGTAAGATAATCTATGTAAAACATAAAGACAGAGAAGTTCTTACAGGTATATATGAAAAGCTTGATGTTAATATTGTTGGGAATCAGGCTTTTAAGAATATTAATGTACAATACGATATTAATGGATAATTGCGAGGAGGATTATATGGCAATAAGAAATATTAGAACACTTGGAGATGATATACTAAGAGCCAAGGCAAAAGAGATTACAGAGATGACACCAAGAATTGAAGAACTAATTGACGATATGTTTGAGACAATGTATGAGGCCAACGGAGTAGGTCTTGCAGCACCTCAGGTTGGAATCAGAAAGAGACTTGTTGTTATTGACTGTGGAGATGATCCAATTGTTCTTATTAATCCTGTTGTGTTAGAGACAAGCGGAAGCCAGACAGGGCTTGAAGGATGCCTTAGTGTACCTGGAAAGACAGGTGAGGTTACACGACCTAATTATGCAAAGGTTAAGGCCCTTAATGAGGATATGGAAGAGATTATAGTAGAAGGAGAGGAGCTTCTTGCAAGATGCCTTCTTCATGAGATTGACCATCTTGATGGTATAATGTATGTTGATAAGGTAGAAGGAGAACTTCTCTCTACAGATGACATTGAAGAAGAATAATTAATGAAAAGGGGAACAGAATGCGAGTAGTATTTATGGGTACACCCGATTTTGCTGTAGGGACACTTAAAGCAATAATCGAAGCAGGACATGATGTGGCAGCAGTTGTTACACAGCCTGATAAGCCAAGGGGAAGAAGCAAATCACTTGTTTTCTCTCCAGTTAAGGAGGAAGCTGTGGCGCATGGAATCACAGTGTTACAGCCGGAGAGAGCAAGAGATGAAGCATTTGTAGAAGAATTAAGAACATATAATGCAGATGTAATTGTTGTTGTTGCATTTGGACAGTTACTGCCGGCAAGTATTATTAACATGCCAAGATACGGCTGTATCAATGTTCATGCATCACTTCTTCCTAAGTACAGAGGTGCATCGCCAATCCAGTGGGCAGTTATTGATGGCTGTGAGTATTCAGGTGTTACAACCATGAAGATGGATGAAGGCCTTGATACAGGAGATATCCTGATGGTTGAGAAGGTGAAGCTTGATGCTAAAGAGACGGGCGGAAGTCTTTTTGACAGATTAAGTGATGTCGGTGCGCATCTTTTGGTTAAGACACTTGAAGGACTTGAAGCTGGAACTATTACTCCTGTTAAGCAGGATGATTCAGAAAGCACTTATGTAAAAATGCTTCATAAGTCATTTGGTAAGATGGATTTTAATAAGAGTGCAGCTGAACTTGAAAGACTTATAAGAGGACTTAATCCATGGCCTAGTGCATTTACTTATATAGACGGTAAAATGCTAAAAATATGGGATGCGGATGTTGTGGATAATATCAGTGAAGTACAGACAGATGAAGTTAAGCCGGGACAGATTGTCTCTGTAGGAAAGAACACATTTGCAATAGCCTGTGGACAGGGGTATTTAGTTGTTAATGAGGTTCAGTTAGAAGGTAAGAAGAGAATGGACAGCGGTTCGTTCTTAAGAGGCAACCAGTTAGAAGCAGGTGTAATGTTAGGAGAATAAGCAGAATCTTAAATGATTCAGAAAAGAGGTATTATGGTAGCTTTATATGGTTATTATGGATATGGATATTACTATGATCCAATGTACATTCTGATAATAATATCATGCGTTATTGCACTGATAGCACAGGTAAAGGTAAAAAGCACATTTAACAAGTATTCCAGGGTGTCATCTTCAAAAGGAATGACAGGCGCAATGGTCGCAGAGCAGCTTTTAAGAAGCCAGGGAATATATGATGTATCTATTCAGAGAGTATCAGGAAGCCTGACAGATAATTATAACCCAAGAAATAAGACACTTAACCTGTCAGATTCTGTGTATAATTCAACATCTGTTGCGGCTATCGGAGTTGCTGCCCATGAAACAGGACATGCCATACAGCATGCTTACGGATATGGTCCATTAAGCTTCAGGACAGCGTTGTTTCCGTTAGCCAGCGTCGGTTCGCAGGTATCATGGATACTTATTGTGCTTGGACTTATATTTGGCTCAACTAATATACTTATAGATATTGGTATTCTTATGTTCAGTCTGGCAGTACTTTTCCAGCTTGTAACATTACCGGTTGAGTTTAATGCTTCGGCAAGAGCATTACAGCTTCTTGAATCAGAAGGATTCCTATATGGAGATGAGAACAGACAGGCAAGAAAAGTGCTTTCAGCAGCAGCCATGACATATGTTGCGGCAGCAGCCACAGCAATTTTACAGCTTTTAAGACTGATTTATTTATTTGGAGGAAGACGCCGTGACTGATTCGGTGAATTTAAGGGCAGTTGTACTGGATATACTTATGGAAATCAATGAGAAGGGTGAATTTTCACACCTTCTCATTAATAATGCACTGACAAAGTACCAGTATCTTGATAAGAATAAGAGAGCATTTATAAGCAGATTATCACTAGGAACGATTGAGAACAGAATTGAACTTGACTATATAATAGACCAGTTTTCAAAGACTCCTGTAAGAAAGATGAAACCACTAATAAGAAATATATGTGAAATGTCTGTATACCAGATAATATATATGGATAATATTCCGGATTCAGCAGTGTGCAATGAGGCTGTAAAGCTGGCTGCAAAACGTGGATTCACAGGGCTTAAAGGCTTTGTGAACGGAGTCTTAAGAAACATTACAAGAAATAAAGAAAATATTACATATCCTGACAGGAATAAGGATATTGAACAGTACCTTTCTGTAAAATACTCAATGCCATTATGGATAGTTAAAATGTGGCATAGTCAGCTAGGTATTGATAAGACCGAGGAAATTCTTGCAGGCTTTAAGCAGGAAAAAAAGACTTATGTAAGATGTAACACAGCAAAGGCACCGGTTGAAGAGATAAAGAAGATTCTTTCACAGGAAAACGTATCTGTGGCAGATGTTGAAGGTATACCATATGCTTTAGAGATTAAGGACTATGATTACATAGCCGGACTTAACAGTTTCAGGGACGGTCTGTACCAGATACAGGATATAAGCTCCATGACAGCAGGATATATGACTGGATTTAAGGCAGGGGATACAGTAATTGATGTGTGTGCAGCACCGGGAGGAAAGAGCATTAATGCTGCAATAAGCGTTGGCGCTGATGGTAAAGTATATTCAAGGGATGTATCAGACTATAAGGCAGGGCTTATTGAAGAAAATGTATCAAGGCTCGGACTTAATAATATAGAAGTCCAGGTAAAAGATGCACTCGTAATGGATGAATCTATGAGAGAGAAGGCAGATGTTGTTATAGCAGACCTTCCATGCTCAGGACTCGGTGTTATGGGAAGAAAGCCTGATATCAGATATAATATAACAGAGGACAAGCTGATTTCATTAAAAGAGCTGCAGCAGAGCATACTTTCTGTAGTACAGGCATATGTTAAGCAGGGTGGTATAATGATGTACAGTACATGTACAATTAATTCAGAAGAGAATGAAGCCAATGCTGACTGGTTGTGTAAAGAATATGGCTTTAAGAAGATAGAATACAGACAGATTCTGCCGGGAAAGAATGGCGGAACAGATGGATTCTTTGTTGCAAAACTTAGGAGAGAATAGACATGACAGATATTAAGTCACTTAATTATGACGAACTTGTAACATATATGGCTGGACTTGGTGAGAAGAAGTTCAGGGCTTCGCAGCTATATCAGTGGATGCATGAAAAGCTGGCAGACAGCTTTGATGAATGCACCAACCTTTCCAATGCATTAAGGCAGAAGTTAAAGGAAACATCAGAATATGTATGCTTAGAGCCTGTCAGGGTACAGCGTTCCAAGCTTGACGGAACAGAAAAATATCTGTTCAGATTAACGGATGGTAATTATGTTGAAAGTGTACTCATGAAATATCATCATGGTAATTCAGTATGTATATCCTCACAGGTCGGATGCCGTATGGGATGCCGTTTCTGTGCATCTACACTTAACGGCAAAGTCAGGGATTTAAAGCCATCTGAAATGCTTGACCAGATATACAGAATACAGAAGATTTCAGGTGAGCGAGTAAGCAATGTTGTAGTTATGGGTTCAGGAGAGCCAATGGATAACTATGATAATCTTATTAAGTTCATAGAACTTCTCAATGATGAGAGAGGGCTTAATATAAGCCAGAGAAATATTACTGTATCATCATGCGGAATAGTACCTAAGTTAAAGGAACTTGCTGACCTTAAGCTGCAGATTACTCTTGCAATTTCACTTCATGCGCCTAATGATGAACTAAGAAAAACAATGATGCCTATAGCTAACAAATATTCAATAGAAGAGATAATGGATGTATGCAGGTATTATATAGAATGTACAGGCAGAAGAATCTCATTTGAATACAGTCTTGTTAAAGGTGTCAATGATTCAATGGAATGTGCAAAGCAGTTGATTGAACTTGTTAAGGGCATGAACTGCCACGTTAATCTTATACCTGTTAATCCTATCAAGGAGCGTGATTATAAGCAGACAGGTAAGGATGAAGTGTACGCATTTAAAAATAAACTTGAAAAGAACGGAATAAATGTTACAATTAGAAGGGAAATGGGCAGAGATATTGATGGTGCCTGTGGACAGTTAAGGAATAAGTATATGGAGGATGTTGATGAAAGCAACGGCGATTACTGATATAGGCAAGACGCGTGCCGTTAATCAGGATTATATATATACATCTGTTGACAGGGTTGGATGCCTGCCTAATCTGTTTATTGTAGCAGATGGAATGGGTGGTCATAAAGCTGGTGATACAGCTTCACGATTTACAGTTGAAACTATTAAAACGCTTATAGAACAATCACAGGAAAAAGATGCAATATCCGTTATTAATGATTCGGTTAAGATGGTTAATAGTCTGCTTTTACAGAAGGCATCTGAATCAGAGGATTATTACGGTATGGGAACAACGCTTGTTATTGCGACCATATATGATAATGTGTTAAGGGTTGCTAATGTAGGAGACAGCAGATTATATGTAATAGATGACAATGATATAACTCAGATAACAAGAGATCATTCACTTGTTGAAGAGATGGTTCTTGCAGGACAGTTAAGTAAAAGCGAGGCAAGAACACATGCCAGAAAGAATGTCATAACAAGGGCAATCGGAGGAGAGGAACAAGTCGAACCAGAGATGTTTTCAATAGATCTCAAAGAAAACAGCAAGATTCTTATGTGTTCCGATGGTCTTACCAATATGCTAGAAGATGCAGAAATATTAAGCATAGTAAGGAACAATGCTAATATAGAAGATGCGGCGAGACTGCTTATTGACAGAGCAAACGAGAATGGCGGCAAGGATAATATTTCAGTTATAATTGTAGAACTGTAAGTGAAAGGGATAGGTTATGTTAAGAAAAGGAATGTTTTTAGCTGACAGATACGAGATAATCGAGCAGATTGGCACAGGCGGAATGTCAGATGTTTACAAAGCGAAGTGCCATAAACTCAACAGATATGTTGCTATTAAGGTTATGAAGTCTGAGTTTAGTGAAGACAAGACATTTGTATCTAAGTTCAGGGCAGAGGCACAGTCTGTAGCAGGATTTACACATCCTAATGTAGTTAATGTATATGATGTCGGCGATGAGAACGGAATATACTATATTGTAATGGAACTTGTAGAAGGAATAACTCTTAAGAAGTACATTGAGAAGCGAGGCAAACTTCCGTTCAAAGAAGCAGTAAGCATAGCAATTCAGGTTGCTAATGGTCTAGATGCAGCACATAAGCATCATATTGTTCACAGGGATATCAAGCCTCAGAACATTATTATATCTAAGGAAGGCAAGGTTAAGGTTACAGACTTCGGAATTGCCAAGGTTGCTTCATCAAGCACAATCAATTCATCTTCTACAATGGGCTCTGTTCATTATATTTCGCCAGAACAGGCAAGAGGTGGATATTCAGATGAGAGAAGTGATATATACTCACTTGGTATTACAATATTCGAGATGTTAACAGGAACTGTTCCTTTTGACGGGGATTCTACAGTTGCAGTTGCTGTACAGCATATTCAGGATGAGATACCTGCTCCTTCTACAGTGGCAGCAGATATTCCGGTCAGCATTGATAAAATAGTCCTTAAGTGTACGCAGAAGAAGCCTGACAGAAGATATCAGTCAGCAGCAGAGCTTATAACAGATCTTAAGAAGTCACTTGTTATGCCTGATGAAGATTTTGTTGTAATGGCTCCTATGTATGCAGCTTCTGGTACAGCAGCATCAGTTACAGCGGATGCACTTAATGCCAAAGAAGTCAGGGCAGAAGAGGAAGATGACATATTATCAGATGATGACGATATGTTCATTGAAGATGATGATAATAAAGAAGAAACAGAGAATAATATAGAAGAATCTGAAGAAGATGATGATGTAGATATTGATGATGAGAGTAATGATAAGCTTGATCTTATAATGAAAATAATCGGTATCGGAATTGCTGTTATTATTCTTATTGTCACAATATTTGTTATTGTCAAGCTTGTTGGAAGTACAAGATCTTCTAAGAATGATAATACAGAGACAACTTCAAGCATTGAAGAAACAATATCAACAGAAGCAGGTAAGAATACAGTAACAGTTCCTAAGGTTGAGGGCATGACTAAGGATGATGCTGTTAAGGCTCTTAATGAGGTAGGACTTGGTTATAAGCAGGTTGTACAGAGCTCTAAGACAGTTGCCAAGGATACAGTTATATCACAGGGAACTAAGGCTGGTGCCAAGGTTGCAAAGAATACACAGATTATACTTACTATAAGTGGTGGAGAAGATGTTGTTAATACAACAGTTCCATCAGTTACAGGAGAAACAGAAGATGATGCCAGAGAAAAGCTCGAAGCAGCAGGATTTAAGGTTACAGTAGATTATGATTACAGTAGCACAGTTGCAGAGGGCAAAGTAATTAAGGCTTCTCCATCAGGAAGTGTTGCAAAGGGAACAACAGTTACAATTACTGTAAGCCGTGGAAAGCAGATTCAGAATGTTACAATGGCTAACCTTGTTGGAATGACAGAGTCAGACGCAAGTCAGTGGCTTCAAAATAATGGACTTTCTGTTTATACTATATATGATGATTCAAAGGGTGAGTATGGTAAGGTTATAGCATGTAAATATTCAGAAGGAACTTCTGTTCCAGAGGGAACAACAGTTACAATTACTGTAAGCCATAAGCCGGAACCAACAAAGGCTACAGAGGCACCAACTAAACCTTCAGAAGCAACATCACAGCCATCTTCAGATGCAGCACAGAATTAATCAGGTATAATTATTTATATGCAGGGAAAGATAATTAAGGGTATCGCTGGTTTCTACTATATACATGTAGAAGCCAGCGGTATTTATGAATGTAAGGCAAAGGGAATATTCAGGAACCGTCACATTAAGCCGCTTGTTGGTGATAATGTGGAGATTGAGGTTATTGATAAGGATAATTTCAAAGGAAATGTGGTGGATATTCTCCCAAGAAAGAATGAATTAATAAGACCGGCTTCTGCTAATATCGACCAGGCAATGGTTATATTTGCAGTAAAGACACCAGAGCCTAATTTTAATCTCCTTGATAAATTCATCCTTATGATGAATTATCAGGATGTGCCAACAGTTGTATGCTTCAATAAAGAAGAACTGGCGGATGATGAATATAAGAATGAATTAAAGAAGAAATACGAAGGCTGTGGCTGTGAGTGCATATTCATAAGTGCAAAGAATAATATTGGCATTGACAGGGTAATGGAAGTGCTGAAAGGAAAGACTACAGTTCTTGCAGGTCCATCAGGAGTCGGCAAGTCGACACTTACCAATCTGCTTATACCGGACATGGAAGAGCAGGGAGAAGTCAGCCAGACAGGAGAAGTAAGCAGGATAGGCCGAGGAAGGCATACTACAAGACATTCCGAGATATACAATGTATGTAAGCAAACATATATATGTGATACGCCGGGATTTACATCACTTAATCTTCCGGATGTTGAGAAAGAAGACTTGCGATTCTATTTTGAAGAATTCACACCATTCGAGGGACAGTGCAGATTCAATGGCTGCATGCATGTGAGTGAACCTGGATGTGCGGTAAAACAGGCAGTTGAAGATGGAATTATCAATTATGACAGATATAAGTCATATACAGATATATTTGAAGAAATAAAGAACAAGAAGAAGTACTAAATGTACTTGAAAACAGAAAGGTTGTTAATTATGAGTGGTTTAAAGAAAATTTTGTCACCATCAATATTATCGGCAGACTTCAAGAAATTAGGAGAAGAGCTTGAAACGATTGATAAGGCAGGAGCTGAATATGTTCATGTAGATGTTATGGATGGACTTTTTGTAAAGAGTATTTCATTTGGAATGCCGGTTATTAAGTCAGCAAGAAGTGCGACTGACAAGGTTTTTGATGTACATCTTATGATTGAAGAGCCTATAAGATATATAGAAGACTTTGTTAAGGCAGGAGCTGATATAATTACAGTTCATGTTGAAGCGTGTAAGGATGTTGTCGCTACATTAGAAAAGATTAAGGAATGTGGCGTAAAAGCAGCTATAACACTTAATCCTCCGACACCGGTATCAGCAATTGAGCCTTATCTTGATAAGGTAGATATGGTTCTTGTAATGAGTGTTAATCCAGGATTTGGGGGACAGAAGTTCATACCGGAATCACTTGATAAAGTAAAAGAAATCAGAAGATTATTAGATGCCAGGGGATTAGATACAGATATTGAGATTGATGGTGGAGTGAATGCCGGGAATCTTGCATCGGTTCTTGAGGCAGGTGCTAATGTGATAGTAGCAGGTTCAGCAATCTTTTCTGGAGATGTAGCTGATAATGTTAAAAAGTTTAAAGAAATAATGGGCGCGTGGTAAAACCACACGCCCATTAATATTATACGTTGAATCTGAAAAGAATTACATCGCCATCTTTAACGACATACTCTTTACCTTCCATTCTTACAAGACCTTTCTCTTTGGCTCCGTTATATGAACCACAATCAAGTAAATCCTGATAGTAAACAACTTCTGCTTTAATGAAGCCTCTTTCGAAATCACTGTGAATCTTGCCGGCAGCCTGAGGAGCTTTAGTTCCCTTAGTGATTGTCCATGCTCTTGTCTCTGTCTCACCTGCTGTTAAGTAACTGATAAGACCAAGGATACGGTAGCTTGCTGCGATAAGCTTATCAAGACCTGAAGAACTTATACCAAGGTCTTCAAGGAACATCTTCTTCTCATCTTCGTCTAATTCAGAAATTTCCTGCTCAATCTGAGCACAGATAACGAATACTTCACAGTTATCCTTCTTAGAATATTCTCTTACTCTTGCAACATATTCATTGTCAGCACCATCATTAGCAAGGTCATCTTCTGATACATTAGCTGCAAAGATTACAGGCTTAGCTGTAAGAAGATTGTATTCCTTCATGAAAGCTTCTTCATCTTCATCCTGACATTCAAAGTTTTTGGCTAAATTACCTTCCTCAAGAAATGCCTTAAGTCTTTCAAGGAGGTCACATTCTTTAGCAATATCCTTGTTGTTATATGAAGCACGCTTCTGCTTAGCGAGTCTTCTGTCTAATACTTCAATATCTGAGAAAATAAGCTCAAGATTGATAGTTTCAATATCTCTTATTGGGTCAATAGAACCATCAACATGAACGATGTTAGAATCTTCAAAACATCTTACAACATGAACGATAGCATCAACCTCACGGATGTTGGCAAGGAACTGGTTTCCAAGACCTTCACCCTTAGATGCACCTTTAACAAGACCGGCAATATCAACGAATTCGATAACAGCAGGTGTTATCTTGGCTGAATTATATAAAGCGGCAAGCTTGTCAAGTCTGTCATCCGGAACTGCAACTACACCGACATTAGGATCGATAGTACAGAAAGGGTAGTTAGCTGACTCTGCTCCTGCCTTAGTAAGTGAATTAAAAAGGGTACTTTTGCCGACATTAGGCAAACCCACGATACCAAGCTTCATAATAGAATCTCCTCATTATTTATTCTTATGATTATTCGTTCTGGAAGTCTTTAAAAACATAAAAAGAATCCAGTACAAAATATTATTATACAAAAATTTTTCTTTAAAAACAACATATAATTTATTTATTAAAATAATCTATATATGAGTATGAGAATATAGCTATATATTGTGTTAAAAATGATGAAAAAACACTATATAAGCAATCAAAACAAGAAACGGAGAAAAAGACTGTTATTAACTGTTTTCTGACATTAAATAAACTAAAAAAAGGCTTGTTTTTTATACACTTTAAGTATAAAATTGACCTTAAAGTGGTGGAAAGTGGAGCCTAATGGTAGAAAGTGGGGTGCGATAGTTATGTTGATGGGCGAATACAACCATACAATAGATGCTAAAGGCAGACTAATCGTACCAGCTAAGTTCCGTGAGGTTCTGGGAGATGAATTTGTGGTTACCAAAGGTCTTGATAACTGCCTGTTTGTTTACCCGAATGATGAATGGCAGAAATTTGAAGAAAAGTTACAGACATTACCACTTACCAATAAGAATGCAAGACAGTTTACAAGGTTTTTTCTTGCAGGAGCAGCAAGCGTAGAGGTGGATAAGCAGGGCAGAATACTTCTTCCATCAGTTTTACGTGAATTTGCAGGATTAGAAAAAGATGTAGTTTTAGTGGGCGTTGCAAGCAGAATAGAAATATGGAGCAAGGACCGCTGGATGCAGAGTATCAGTGCCTATGATGATGATATGGATGAAGTAGCAGCTAATATGGAGAGCCTTGGATTCTCTATATAATATGCAGACATGAGGTTTATTATGGAATTTAAACACAAATCAGTTCTTTTAGAAGAGACAATTGACAATCTGAATATTAAACCTGATGGAATCTATGTTGATGGAACACTTGGTGGAGCCGGGCATTCATATCAGATAGCAAAGAAACTTACCGATGGTGGCAGACTAATAGGTATAGATCAGGACGCAGATGCAATTGCGGCTGCAACAGAAAGACTTAAAGAATATGAAGAACGCGTAACAATAGTAAGAAATAATTATTGCAATATGGACAAGGTTCTTGATGAACTTGGAATTGATAAGGTAGATGGAATACTTCTTGATATCGGAGTTTCATCTTATCAGTTAGATACAGCAAGCAGAGGATTTACCTATAATGTAGATACTGCACTTGATATGAGAATGGATCAGAGACAGGAGATGACAGCTAAGGACCTTGTTAATACATACAGTGAAATGGAACTTTTCAGAATCATAAGAGATTATGGAGAGGACAGATTCGCCAAGAATATTGCCAAGCATATAGTTGCGGCAAGAAAAGAGAAGCCTATAGAGACAACATTTGAACTAAATGAGATAATTAAGGCTTCGATTCCAGCCAAGGTGAGGGCAACAGGCGGTCACCCATCAAAAAGAACATATCAGGCTATCAGAATTGAACTGAACAGAGAACTTGATGTCTTAGAGAATTCAATTGATATGATGATAGACAGACTTAATCCAGGCGGACGTCTCTGCATCATAACATTTCATTCACTTGAGGACAGAATAGTTAAGGCAAGATTTAAGAATAACGAGAACCCATGTACATGTCCACCGGACTTCCCGGTATGTGTATGTGGTAAAAAATCAAAGGGGAAGGTTATAACAAGAAAACCTATAGTCCCAAGTGATGAGGAACTTAATGAGAACCAGCGGTCAAAAAGCTCTAAACTGAGAGTGTTTGAAAGAATCTAGAACATATTGGAGGGGAAAGTTTTGGAGAATAGAAGCAGAGTAGTAAACAATAGAACGAACAGAACTAATAAAACAAACAAGGCAGCCGAATACCAGTATGGAAGTGCTGTAAGAAAATTACAGGCAGTGCCTGAGGTTCGTACATATGAACCAAAGAGACGTGATGAGGAAAGAGAGCAGGAGAGAAGATTAAGAAGAAGAGAGATAAGAAGGAATAACAGAGTTAATCTTATCTATACAACAGTTCTTGTATCCTGTGCAGCAGCTGTATTTGCAATCTGCTACCAGTATCTTAATGTGCAGTCAGCAATTAAGACTAATAGTCAGACAGTTGTAGAATTACAGAACCAGCTTAACTCATTAAAGGCTGAGAATAACAGCCATGAGTCTGAGATTAATGCAGGCATAGATTATGATGCAATATACGATACAGCAGTCAACGAACTTGGTATGGTATATCCAAGCAGAAGCCAGGTTGTTGGCTATGACTCTAAAGAGAGTGAATATGTAAAGCAGTATAAGGATATTTCCAAATAACTATAATGTGTGGCAGTGTGATATAAAGGATTGATAAATTTATGGACAATACCAGCGAAGCAATAAGAAAGAAAAAAATGCGCCGTAAGCGTGCTATGCTTAAGAGAACACACAGAAGAATAAATGTAGCATTTATAATAGTTTTCGTAATGCTTCTGGCTCTCGGAGTCAGGATATTTATGATTAATTATACACATGGAGAGGAGTATTCACAGGCGGTACTTAACCATCAGACATATACTTCAACAACTATTCCGTATATGAGAGGCAACATTACATCAAGTGATGGAACTATCCTTGCATATAGTGAGAAAGTGTATAATCTCATACTTGATGTTAAGAGTGTTACATCAGAGGATGGAAAGTACATTAACAATACTATTGATGCTTTGGTTAAATGCTTTAATCTTGACAGAGATAATATTAAGAAAGTAATTAATGATAATCCTACAAGCCAGTATCAGAAACTTCTTAAGGAACTGACATCAGATGAGATAGCTGAATTCAATGAGCTTAAAGCACAGAAGAACAGCAATATATATGGTGTATGGTTTGAGGAGAGCTATGTGAGAAAATATCCGTTCAGTACACTTGCGTGTGATGTTATAGGATTTTCATCCAATGTCAATGGTGGTGAGCTTGGCCTTGAAAGCCAGTATGATGATGAACTTTCAGGAACAGACGGAGTTACATACAGCTATGTTGATGAAGACCTTAACGCAGTAGAGACAACTAAGGCAGCAGTTAATGGTAATAATATTATTACAACAATTGATTATAATGTGCAGTCCATAATAGAGAAATATATGGTTGCGTATAATCAGGAAAAACCATCTAAGAATACAGCGATTGTTGTTATGAATCCTAAGAATGGCGAGATTCTTGGAATGGCAAGTTATCCACAGTTTGATCTTAATAATCCGAGAAATCTTGAAAATGTATATTCTGCGGAGCAGTTAGCTTCAATGTCTGATACAGATATAACTAACTCATTATATCAGCTCTGGACTAATTACTGTGTATCACAGTCATATGAGCCGGGTTCAACTTATAAGCCATTCACTATTGCAGCGGGTCTTGAAGAAGGCGTTGTACATGATGGGGATACATATGAATGTAAGGGGTATGAGTATGTCGGACCTGACATGATTAAATGTCATTCATACTCTTCAATAGGAAGCCACGGTGTGCTTACATTGTCGCAGGCACTGGAAAATTCATGTAATCCATACATGATTAATATTGCGATAAAACTTGGTAATGTAAGGTTTGCACAGTATCAGAAAATGTTTGGATTTGGTGCAAAAACTGGTGTAGACCTTCCAGGTGAAGCAACAGGTATTATGTATGATGAGAATAAGATAACTACGATAGATGCAGCAACCAATTCATTTGGACAGAATATCAATGTTAACATGATTCAGATGATTTCAGCATATAGTTCACTTATTAATGATGGTAAGTATTATCAGCCACATATTGTTAAGAGAATAGAATCGGCTAATGGAGAAGTTGTTAAAGAAAATTCGCCGGTTCTTGTAAGACAGACGGTAACAGCTTCAACATCAAAATATCTCAGAAAATATCTTGAAAATACAGTTGAGTTAGGAACTGCACATAAGGCTTATATAGAGGGGTATTCAATTGCGGGAAAGACAGGTACTGCACAGAAGATACCAAGAGCTGACCTTAAGTGGGTTATCTCATTTATAGGGCATGCTCCGGCAGATGATCCTAAGTTTGCAATATATATTGTTCTTGATGAACCTGATGGAACGACTGGTACATCAGGGAGTACATCAGATGCACTTATCCTTGCAAAAGATATTTTGACGGAGCTGATGCCTTATATGAATGTGTATAAGGATACGGATGAGCCATATGTTGATCTGGGAAATGCACCAGAGGAATCAGGTGTTTCAGATGTTCCAGTTACATCAGCAGAGAGTAATACATCAGGCAATACGGACAATTAAGTAATAATAAGTAGAATAACCCTGCTTTGCTTCTCATAAAATGTAGAAGACTAAAGCGGGGTTATTTATTAATGAAAGATGGTATGGGATTTGGGTGGCTTAATACTGGTCACAGAAAAAAACTGGTATTTATGATAGTAGCAGTATTACTTGTCAGTATTTTTGAGTGTGTCAGACTGGGAATTATTATGACAGCAAAGTCTGAGTATTATATGCAGAAGGCAGATGAACTTCACCAGCGTGAGAGAAAGATAAAAGCTAAGCGGGGAAGAATACTTGACAGGAACGGGATAGTGCTTGCAGCCAATGAAGTTGTATGTACAGTTTCTGTAATACACAGCCAGATAGAAGATGAAGAGAAGGTGATAAAAGTTCTTGCTGGTGAGCTTGATATAGATGTGGAAGAAGTTACAAAGAAGGTTAAGAAGGTATCTTCCATGGAATATATTAAGACAAATGTGGCAAAAGAAATAGGGGATGAAATAAGAAAATATAATCTTGCTGGTGTCAAGGTTGATGAAGACTATAAGAGAGTATATCCGTATGATGAACTGGCATCCAAGGTGCTTGGCTTTACAGGTGCTGATAATCAGGGAATACTGGGGCTTGAAGCCAAGTATGACACATATCTGGCAGGCACTAACGGACAGATTCTTACGTTGTCTGATGCAGGTGGAATAGAGATAAAGGGCAGCTGTGAAAATCGTGTTCTCCCGGTTGACGGACAGGATCTGTATACAACACTTGATGTTAATATACAGAAATATGCAACCCAGCTTGCGTGGGAGACAATGGTCAAGAAAGAGGCAAAACAGGTAAGCATAATTGTAATGCGTCCGGATAATGGCGAGATACTTGCTATGGCAAATGTTCCTGAATATAACCTTAATTCTCCGTATGAGCTTAATTATGAACCGGACGAAGAAGATGCACAGAAGGATAAGATGGATCTTCTTAATAATATGTGGCGGAATTTCTGCATTAATGATACATACGAGCCGGGTTCAATATTTAAGACTGTTACAGCAACAGCGGCACTTGAGACGGGTGTGGTGGGTTTAAATGATTCTTTCACATGTTCAGGTGCAACGGTTGTTTCTGACAGAAGAATAAGATGCCACAAAACAACAGGGCATGGAACACAGGATTTTACACATACAGTGTATAATTCGTGCAATCCGGCATTTGTTGAATGGGGCAGAAGAGTCGGTACTGATAATATGTATCTGTACATGGGAAAGCTTGGACTTCTTGCAAAGACAGGTATAGATCTGTCAGGAGAGGCAGGAACGATTATTCATAAGCAGGAAAATGTAGGTGCGGTTGAGCTTGCCACAATGTCATTCGGGCAGTCTTTCCAGATAACACCTGTTCAGATGTTAAGAGCTGTTTCGGCGATTGTAAATGGAGGAAGACTTGTTACACCACATTTTGGACTGTATACAAGTTCATCTGACGGTTCAGTGGTAAATGAATTTGCATATTCAACACAGGATGAGGCAATATCATCTCAAACGAGTGAAACGATGAAAAAGATTCTTGAGGGAGTAGTGTCAGAAGGCGGAGGAACGAAAGCGTATATTGAAGGCTATTCAATAGGTGGAAAAACAGCAACATCACAGAAGCTGCCAAGAGGTTCAGGAAAGTATATTTCATCATTCATAGGCTTTGCTCCAGCTGATAATCCACAGGTTATAGCCATGTGCTTAATTGATGAACCGAAAGGCGTATATTATGGAGGAACAATTGCAGCTCCTGTTGTTAAGACACTATATGAAAATATATTGCCGTATATTGGCATTGAAAGGGCAGTTCAACTTGAAAAAAACGATGATTGATAGTAATATATTTTAGTATACATTTTGTATGAAAGGAAGTAAACGACGATGGATTTAAAGAATAAGACGGTAATGGTCGTGGGAACAGGTATAAGTGGTATTGGAGCCGTAGACCTTTTGAATAAAGTTGGTGCTGACTGCATACTGTATGATGGCAATGAAAAGCTTGACAGACAGAAGGTGCAGGAGAAGTTAGGTGATAACAAGGCAGAGATTATCATCGGGGCATTTGATGAGGCACTTCTTTCGAAGATTGATCTGCTTGTAATAAGTCCGGGTGTTCCTATTGACAGTCCGATAGTGCTCACATTTAAGAATGCAGGTATCCCTGTATGGGGCGAGATTGAGCTTGCATATAATTATGATAAGGGTAAGGTTATTGCAATTACAGGAACTAACGGAAAGACAACAACTACAGCGCTTGTTGGACAGATAATTGCTGCATATAATGAGAAAACATTTGTCGTTGGTAATATAGGTAATTCATATACAGGTGAAGTGTTAAAGACAAGTGAGGATTCATATACAGTTGCTGAGATAAGCAGCTTCCAGTTAGAGACAGTACATGAATTCCATCCGATTGTATCTGCAATTCTTAATATTACACCTGACCATCTTAACAGACACCATACAATGGAATGCTATGCATGGACCAAGGAAAGAATAAGTGAGAACCAGACTAAGGCAGATACATGTGTGCTTAATCTTGAGGATAAGTATCTTACAGACTTTGCACCTGAGTGTAAGGCTGATGTTGTGTGGTTTTCAAGTGAAAGAAAGCCATCAGTCGGAGCATATGTAGATGGTGAGATGATTAAGTATACAGATGGAACTAATGATTATGACATGTTGAATGTTCATGATATGAATCTTTTAGGAAAGCATAACTATGAGAATGTATGTGCAGCAATTGCAATGACTAAGGCTGCCGGAATTCCTGATGATATTATAATAGAACAGGTTAAGAAATTTAAGGCTGTTGAACACAGAATTGAATATGTTGCAACTAAGAATGGCGTTGATTACTATAATGATTCCAAGGGAACTAATCCAGAGGCAGCAGTTAAGGCTATTGAGGCTATGGTTAAGCCTACAATTCTCATCGGCGGAGGTTATGATAAAGGTTCAGAATTCGACCTTTATGTAAAGGCGTTTAAGGATAAGGTTAAGCTTCTTGTACTTATAGGACAGACAAGTGCCAAGATTGCTGACACATGTAAGAAATATGGCTTTGAGAATATTGAATATGCTGATTCAATGGAACAGGTAGTAGACATATGTGCTAAAAATGCGGTAAGTGGAGATGCAGTTCTTTTATCTCCTGCATGTGCAAGCTGGGGAATGTTCGATAACTACGAACAGAGAGGAAGAATATTCAAGGATCTTGTTAATAATCTGTAAAAAGGCGGTGCTATATGCCGGGGAATAATAGAAATAATAAGAATAGAAGAACAAGAAAAAAAGAAAAACAATACGGATTTTACTTTGATTATACGCTTCTGTTTGTACTGGTATTCATAGTTGGATTTGGTCTTACCATGATTTACAGTACGAGCTCATATACGGCTCAGATTGAAGAAGGTGATCCTGAGTTTTATTTCAGGAAACAGCTTATATTTACAATACTTGGCCTGATTGTTATGGCATTTGAAACGAAATTCTTTGATTATCATTATTTTAAAAAGTTCGGACTTGTAATATATTTCGTGGGTCTGGCCTGCATGTTCCTTTTAAAGACACCTCTTGGTATTACAAGAAATGGTGCAACAAGATGGATCAGGATTCCAGGAGGACAGTTCCAGCCTGCAGAGCTTGTTAAGATTGGAACCATTGCGATGACGGCGTGGCTTATTATAAGGGCTGGACAGAATATCAAGAAATTCAGGACAGTTATTGTAATATGTATTATTGCAGGAATTTTACCGGCAGGGCTGGTGTATCTTTTGTCATCTAACTTAAGTAGTGCACTCATTGTCGCATTGATATCGGTTGTCATGACATTTGTAGCTTATCCTGGATATAAGATATATATTATACTGACAGGACTTGCTGCAGCGGCATTTGCCGGATTCTATTCATGGATCAAAAGAATGGCTGCGTCAGGCAATATGACAGGTAAATTCAGACTTAACAGAATACTTGTATGGCTTAATCCGGAAAAGTACATTGATGATAAGGGATATCAGACTGTTCAGGCTTTGTATGCTATAGGTTCAGGCGGATTATTTGGAAAAGGACTTGGAAAGAGTCTCCAGAAGCTTGGCTACATACCTGAATCACAGAATGATATGATATTTTCAGTTATATGTGAGGAACTAGGACTGTTTGGAGCTTTCTGTCTTATTGCACTTTTTGTGGTTATGTTATGGAGAATTAATCATATAGCGCAGAATGCACCTGATCTTTATGGTTCAATGCTTGCAGCTGGTGTATTTGCACATATTGCAATACAGGTAATACTTAATATTGCAGTAGTAACTAACACAATACCTAATACAGGTGTGTCACTTCCGTTCATCAGTTATGGAGGTACGTCGGCGGTGTTCTTGTTCGCAGAGATGGGTGTGGTGTTTAACATAAGTAGTCAGATTAAGTTGGAAAGATAATGGGTAAGAAGAAAAGAAAGAAAGCATTAATTATCATTATTATATTTTTTGCCCTGGCTGGAACAGCAGCTGGTGTTACATATAAGGTTTTTGAGGCTGAAACAATAGAATTTGTTGGCTCTGTACACTACTCTGATGACGAACTTAAGAAGTATATATTCGGTAGCAGATATGTCAATGTTCTGTATTATAAAATGTTTGGGAAAAAGGATAACAAGATACCTTTTATCCAGAAATATGATGTAGAGACTGACTGGCCTGATAAGTTGTATGTTACAATATACGAAAAGGCTATAGTTGGTTATGTAAAATACATGGGATGTAACATGTATTTTGATAAAGATGGAATAGTTGTAGAAAGTTCAACGGATGTATACGAGAATGTGCCTGAGATTGATGGACTGAAGTTTGATTCAATAGTGATTAACAATAAACTTGATGTAGGTAATTCAGAAATATACAATACAATACTTGATCTTACACAGAGCTTTGATAAGTATGATATTAATGTGGATAAGGTGTATTTTGATTCCTCATACAATATTACGCTTTATATGGGCGACGTTAAGGTAAGCCTTGGAAACAGCAAGGATTTTACTGACAGGCTTTTTGAATTGAAACAGTTGTCAGCAAGATTTGGAACGCTTAAAGGAACGTTATATCTGGATGAATATAATGGTGATGAAAGTTCTATAATTTTTAAACGTGAAAAGTGAAAAAACGGTTGATATTTTAAGGAAAAGATTATAATATAATATATAGTGCAATTTTAGATATTAAAGGAGGCAACAACCTTGTTAGAGATAATGACTAATGACCAGGAGTCATCAGCAAATATTATAGTTGTTGGTGTAGGTGGAGCAGGTAATAATGCTGTTAACAGAATGATAGATGAGAATATTGGAGGAGTTGAATTTATCGGTATTAATACTGATAGTCAGGCACTTACTTTATGTAAGGCTCCAACAGCTATCCAGATTGGCGAAAAGCTCACTAAGGGACTTGGAGCGGGCGCACAGCCTGAGATTGGTGAGAAGGCAGCAGAGGAGAATGTTGAAGAACTTACACAGGCAATTAAAGGTGCTGATATGGTATTCGTTACCTGTGGTATGGGTGGCGGAACCGGTACAGGTGCAGCTCCAGTTGTAGCTAAGATTTCCAAAGATATGGGAATTCTTACAGTTGGTGTTGTTACTAAGCCTTTCAAGTTTGAGGCAAGAACAAGAATGGCTAATGCTGAATCAGGTATTGAGAAGCTTAAGGAGAACGTAGATACACTTATCGTTATTCCTAATGACAAGCTTTTAGAGATAGTAGACAGAAGAACAACTATGCCAGAGGCATTAAAGAAGGCTGATGAAGTATTACAGCAGGCTGTTCAGGGAATTACAGACCTTATCAATGTTCCAGGTCTTATTAACCTTGATTTTGCTGATGTTAAGACTGTTATGGTGGACAAGGGTATTGCACATATCGGTATCGGTACAGCTACAGGCGATGACAAGGCAATTGAGGCTGTTAAGCAGGCTGTTACAAGCCCACTTCTTGAGACAACTATTGAGGGTGCATCTCATGTTATCATCAATATCTCAGGTGATATCAGTCTTATTGAAGCTAATGAAGCTGCAAGCTACGTTCAGGAACTTGCAGGAGATAATGCTAACATAATCTTTGGTGCTATGTATGATGAGAGCGTTACAGATCAGGCTACAATCACTGTTATTGCAACAGGTCTTGAAGATGGTAACGTTAATAAGGCTATGGCAGGATTTGCAGGTATGGCACAGGCAACAAGACCAACTGTTAATGTAAAGCCACAGTATACATATTCACAGCCAGCTAGAACATCTTCTGTATCAAATGATGCTCCGCTTCCAGGACTTAAGCAGCCATCACCTGTTACACCACAGGTTAAGGACAGAGGAATTACAATTCCAACATTCTTACAGAAGAACAAGAAGTAATAATTTAGAAGAATCTAATACAAGCGCATTTAACACCGCCAGTTTCTGGCGGTGTTTTTTTGTGCCAGTTCTCTCATTTTGACAAATTTTGCATATCATGTCGTATATAATTCCACTTGTAACAAGGAAACAGATATTAAAATAAGGAGGCGATAACAGAGACGGTTATATATGCAGATGTTCTGTTTGGAATAAACTTCGTGGCAAACCTGTGTGTGCTGCTTATAACAGACTGGATTTTTAAATTTTCTGCCAGAATATCCAGAATGATTATTTCTGCCACTTTAGGAGCTGCATGGGCTGTCATATGCGTGTGTATTCCACTAAGATTTGCACTGCTTGAAAAGTTCATTACATATGGTCCGGTAACATTAATCATGGCAATTATAATGCTTTCGGGAAATAAGAACTTTAAGCAGAAAACATCAAAACAATTAAAGCTTTATATGAGGAATCTGTTGAAAGCAGGTGCGGGAATGATTCTTACTGCACTCTTTGCAGGTGGGATAATGCATTGGTTAAAGTACACATTTGCAGGGTATTTTATTGAAAATGTAATTCTGTCTGACAGTGAACTGGTAATCTTTCTTACTGTGACGGTTATAGTTGTTGTCATTGTGCTTAAGACACTTAAAACTATCAGGATAACGGATGGTTTGAAAAGACACATTGTGATTGGCGTATCTGGACGGGAATTTGAGATGGACGCAATAATTGATACAGGCAACAGCCTTGTTGATTATGTAGGGAAAAGACCTGTTACAGTGGTTGAAAGGACGTATTTCAGCGATATTCTCAGTGACATAGATAACTTACAAAAGCTTGGATATCATCTGATTCCATATAACAGTGTGGGGAATTCGGGTGGGATGATGGAAATCATAACAGCAGATTATATACATATATACAAGGGAGAAAATATGGTTACAAGAGAACGTGCGGCTATAGGCATGTCTCTTAGGCAGATTAATAAGAATGGGGATTATCATGCCCTTTTGGGGAAGGACATGATTATGTAGAAGAATCGGAAGTTTGAAGAAAATAAAAGGATGGATAGAAATATGGTAGTAAAGGTTGCGATGGCGGATCATTTTCAGTTTAAGGTAATGCCTTCTATAAAGAATTTTTGTTTATTAAAGCAGGGTGACGTACATTATATAGGTGGTACAGATATATTGCCGGCACCACTTGGGGCAAGTGAGGAACAGAACGCAATAGAAGCACTGGGGACGGCTTCTGATGCTGATGCGAAGCACAAGCTTATAGAACATAATTTAAGACTGGTAGTATATATTGCGAAGAAATTCGACAATACCGGGGTTGGAGTAGAGGATTTAATATCAATTGGAACAATTGGACTTATCAAGGCAATTAATTCGTATGATAAAGACAAGAATATCAAACTCGCGACATATGCCTCAAGATGCATAGAAAACGAGATTCTTATGTATCTTAGAAGAAACAGTAAGATTAAGGCGGAAGTCTCAATAGATGAACCTCTTAATGTTGACTGGGATGGCAATGAACTGCTGTTGTCAGACATTATTGGAACTGACGAGGATATTATATATAAGGATATTGAGACAGAGGTTGAGTGTAAAATGCTTAAAAGAGCTATAAATCAGCTTCCGGAGCGTGAAAGAATAATAGTTGATTTAAGATTTGGTTTAAGCTCAGAGAATGGAGAGGAGAAGACACAAAAAGAAGTGGCTGACATGTTAGGCATTTCACAATCATATATTTCAAGGCTTGAAAAGAAAATAATGCGTCAGTTAAGAAAAGAAATGGTTAAAAGTTGTTGACATTTGCCCCTTCCTTATGGACAATAGTACAAGAAATATTAATGGAGTACTATAATGAAACGTCAAAAGACATTTAGAATAGATAAATTATTTGGACTGGCTACGCTTATATGTTTGCTGGCAATTGCTTTAATGGTGTATAATGATTTCTTCAGGACTACAACAGGCACTGGTAAGGAAACAGAGACACAGTCAAGAACAAGCGGATATCTTAATGATAATAAGAATATAGAATCTAAGGGTGCGTCTTCCAAAGCGGTAGTCTGTCTGGATGCGTCAAGAGGGGGCTTGGATTCCGGACTTGGGGCATCAGGAAAGAAAGAAAAAGACATTAATCTTGATATGACACTTGCAGTTAAGTCAAAACTGGAGGCTGAAGGCGTTAATGTTGTCATGACCAGAACAACAGATACAGATGTAACAGATGAAGACCGTGTGAAGGCAAGTAATTCATCAAATGCATATGTATGTGTGTCGCTCAGAATGAATTCGTATAATTCAGATGCTTCTGTTTCGGGAGCAGAGAGTTATATTCATACATCAAAACCTACAGAGGCAGTGGAACTTTCCAGAATAATATTAAAGAATATGGAAAGCAGCACCGGAATTAAGAACCGTGGTGTTAAGACAGGTACAGTTGCAGCTGCAAAGGATAATTATTATATTAATGCCCATTGCAAATGCACAAGCTGTATAATTAATATGGGCTTCATAACTAATGCGTCTGACTTAAAGAAAGTAACAACAGGAAAAGACAATACAGCACAGGCCATAGCGGATGGCATATTAGAATATTTAAAACAAGCGGGGTTATACTAATGGCAGGAATTAATCAGAAGAACATAAGAAATTTTTGTATTATTGCACATATTGATCATGGTAAGTCAACACTGGCTGACAGAATTATAGAAAAAACCGGACTTCTCACATCAAGAGAGATGCAGGAACAGATTCTTGATAACATGGATCTTGAGAGAGAAAGAGGAATTACAATTAAAGCACAGACAGTAAGAACTGTATATAAGGCATCAGATGGACAGGAATATATATTTAATCTTATCGATACTCCAGGACATGTCGACTTTAATTATGAGGTGTCAAGAGCACTTGCAGCCTGTGATGGTGCAATACTTGTAGTAGATGCCGCACAGGGAATTGAGGCACAGACACTGGCTAATGTATATCTTGCATTGGACCATGACCTTGATGTATTTCCGGTAATTAATAAGATAGACCTTCCAAGTGCAGAACCTGAAAGAGTTATTGAAGAAATTGAGGATGTTATAGGAATCGAGGCACAGGATGCACCGCTTATATCAGCCAAGAACGGAATTAATATTGAAGAGGTTCTTGAACAGATTGTAACTAAGATTCCGGCACCATCAGGAGATGCTTCCGCACCACTTTCAGCGCTTATATTTGATTCGTTATATGATGCATATAAGGGTGTTATCATATTTGTAAGAATCAAAGAGGGTACTGTCAAGAAGGGTACTAAGATAAGAATGATGGCAACTGGAGCTGTAGAAGAGGTCGTTGAGGTTGGATATTTCGGTGCAGGCCGTTTTATCCCATGCGATGAGCTTACAGCAGGAATGGTTGGCTATATTACAGCAAGTATCAAGAATGTAAGAGATACAAGAGTTGGTGATACAGTTACTGATAATGACAGACCATGTGAGCAGCCGCTTCCTGGTTACAAGAAGGTTAATCCTATGGTTTACTGCGGATTATATCCGGCAGATGGTGCCAAGTATCAGGATTTACGAGATGCACTTGAAAAGCTGCAGCTTAATGACGCAGCCCTGCAGTTTGAACCAGAGACATCTATTGCACTTGGATTTGGCTTCAGATGTGGATTCTTAGGACTTCTTCATTTAGAGATTATACAGGAGAGACTTGAGAGAGAATATAATCTTGACCTTGTAACAACCGCACCGGGCGTTATATATAAGGTTCACAAGACGAACGGAGATGTAATTGACCTTACTAATCCGTCTAATATGCCGGACCCTTCTGAGATTGATTATATGGAAGAGCCTATGGTAAGTGCTGAGATTATGGTTACAACAGAATTCGTCGGACCTATTATGAAGCTTTGTCAGGAAAGACGAGGCATATATAATGGAATGGAATATATTGAGCAGACAAGAGCACTGCTTAAATATGACCTTCCTCTTAATGAGATTATATATGATTTCTTTGATGCACTTAAATCACGTTCAAGAGGTTATGCATCATTTGATTATGAGATGAAGGGCTATGAGCGCTCTAAGCTTGTCAAGCTTGATATTCTTATCAACAAAGAAGAAGTCGATGCACTTTCATTCATTGTATTTGCCGGCAATGCTGAGGAGAGAGGCCGTAAAATGTGTGAGAAGCTCAAGGAAGAGATTCCAAGACAGCAGTTTGAGATTCCTATTCAGGCAGCTATCGGAAGCAAGGTAATTGCAAGAGAAACTGTCAAGGCACTCAGAAAAGATGTACTTGCAAAATGTTACGGTGGTGATATCTCAAGAAAGAAGAAACTCCTTGAGAAGCAGAAGGAAGGAAAGAAGCGTATGCGCCAGATTGGTAATGTAGAGATACCACAGAAGGCGTTTATGAGCGTATTAAAGTTAGATGATGAATAAAACATATGAAAAAGGGATATATATACATATCCCTTTTTGTGTACACAAATGTATATATTGTGACTTTCTGTCTGCTCCGGCTGGTGATGCTGTAAAATATGCTTACACTAAGGCACTTATTAATGAAATCAGAAATACAGCAGATGGGCAGGTAAAAGATAAGATAACATCCATATTCTTTGGCGGAGGTACTCCGTCTGTACTGCCTGATGGCTGTATAGCTGACATATTGTCTGCTGTCAGGGAATGCTTTAATATCTCGGATGATGCCGAGATAACAATGGAATGTAATCCGGGAACAGTTAATGAAAGCAGGCTTTCAGAATACAGGAAGGCAGGCGTTAACAGGTTAAGCTTTGGCTTACAGTCTGCTGATAATAATGAATTAAAAATGCTTGGGCGGATACACACATTTGAACAGTTTATGGAAAGCTTCAGACTGGCAAGGGTTGCAGGCTTTAATAATATTAATGTTGACCTTATGTCTGCTATTCCGGGGCAGACTGAAGCAACTCTTGAAAATACATTTGACAAGGTGACGGCATTACAGCCGGAGCATATATCGGTGTATAGCCTTATTCTTGAGGAAGGCACTTATCTGGCTGATAATATTGATAAGTTTCCGCCGGTTCCTGATGAGGAAGAGGACAGGCGCATGTATCATATAACGAAGCAGATTCTTGGAAATGCAGGGTATGAAAGATACGAAATATCCAACTATAGCAGACCGGGCTTCGAATGCAGGCATAATCTTCTGTATTGGAACAGAGGAGAGTATTATGGCTTTGGGTGTTCGGCAGCGGGATTTACAGAGAATGTGCGGTATTCCGACATAAGAGATGTCAAGAAGTATATAGAGCTTAACGGTGATATAGGAAAACTTCATGAAAATATTGAAATACTGACTAAAGAAGATGCAATGGAAGAATTCATGTTTCTTGGACTAAGAAAGGTTGCAGGAGTTGATGTGAAGGATTTTCAGAACAAATTCGGAATGCCAATTGAAAAAGTCTATGAAAAAGAGATAGAGAGCAATATTAATAAGGGACTTTTAACAAGACAGGCAGATATGTTGAAGCTATCAGAATATGGCATTGATATATGCAATACAGTTATGAGTGATTTCATATTAACTGATGGTGATTAATAAAAAGAGGTGGCAGTCCGACAGAACGGAGACTGTCACCTCTTTTATGGATATTAAAAATTCTTAATAAGCTTTATGTACTGTTTAGGAGTGGTTCCTGTAAATGCTTTGAATTCCCTCTGGAAATGAGCCTGGTCTGAATAACCGGTACCCTCGATAAAGAAGCTGTTATCGCGGTCGGGATTGGCAATTATCTCAGCCAGAACATTCTGGAATCTGTACATTTTGATAAAATCCTTAGCTCCTATGCCATAAACTTTATTGTAAAGTCTTGATATATGTCTTACAGAATATTCTGATTCTGCAGATAATTCTGCAACAGTACCGGCACCGGAATATATAAGGTTATTGAGTTCCTTAATGCTTTCAGAAACAGGACAGAATGTCTTGCAGTCTGTAACAAATGCTTTAAAAAGCGCAATTCTGTCTTTAAATGTTAAAGATTTGTGGAAATCTTTTACTAACTGCATCTCATATGAGTCAGGCACCGGTTCATAACGGAATACATTATCTGTTATGTTCACAGGGTAGGTCTTAGCATTACAGCCTTTATTAAAGTAACAGCCTGTATTGTCGAATCTTACTCCAAAATAGTGATCAAATACGTTAAGAGAAAGTTCTGTGAGCTTATTCTGGCTGCCTGCACAGATGAATTCCGCTTTGTCATTGCCGTCGTTGTAACATATTATCCATTCTGTAGTGTATGAAGGAATAAAAGAAATTGTAAAGTTATCAGGCATACCGCTTTTATCAGCTTCGTAAAAGGACATATGCTTAGATGACTTAGTATCAGTAAGTACTTTGTTGTACATGTCAATTCCAAATGGCTGTATCATATGTTTCATAAATTGTCTCCTCTAAAAGTTTATTTGTTAAAATATTATTAAGAAAAAATTAAAAAGTCAATAAAAATGTCCGATTTTTTCAATAATTATTGAAAATGGCGAGTATAATAGGCAACATAAATTAAACAGTGATGTACACAAAGGCGTGTAAGCAGTTTGGGAAAACTGCCTGCACGCCTTTTTTGCATTCTGTTTAATCAGGTACAGAACCTGATCAACTCTGTTACCGGCAATTAAATTAAAATGAATTTCTGATTAGGGAGGAAATGGTTATGCAAGAGATTTTATCAGCGGTAGATGCCGAATTATTCGGTGTGTGGTTCCTTATAGGTGCAGCTCTTGTTTTCTGGATGCAGGCAGGTTTTGCAATGGTAGAAACAGGATTCACAAGAGCAAAGAATTCAGGTAACATTATTATGAAGAATCTGATGGACTTCTGTATTGGCACAGTAATGTTCGTTCTTATTGGATTCAGTTTCTTATTAGGTGAGGATTTACTTGGTTTTATTGGAAAGCCTGGTTTTGATATCTTCACAGCTTACAAAGATTTTGATTTTTCTAGTTTCGTATTTAACTTAGTATTCTGTGCTACAACAGCTACTATTGTTTCAGGTGCCATGGCTGAGAGAACAAAGTTCTTATCATATTGTGTATACTCAGCAGTTATCTCAGCACTTATCTATCCAATAGAAGCTCACTGGATCTGGGGCGGCGGCTGGCTTGCACAGTTAGGCTTCCATGATTTTGCAGGTTCTTGTTGTATTCACATGGTTGGTGGTATTGCAGCTCTTATTGGTGCTAAGATTCTTGGACCTCGTATTGGTAAGTTTGAAAAGGATGCTAATGGTAAGGTTATAAAGGTAAATGCTTTTCCAGGACACAACATTCCACTTGGCGCACTTGGTGTATTTATTCTGTGGTTTGGCTGGTATGGATTTAACGGTGCAGCAGCAACAACAATTGAAGACTTAGGCTCTATTTTCCTTACAACAACAGTTGCTCCTGCAATAGCTACAGTAACATGTATGATATTCACATGGATAAGATATGGTAAGCCTGATGTTTCAATGTGTTTAAATGCTTCACTTGCAGGTCTTGTTGGTATAACAGCTCCTTGTGATGTAACAGATGCATTTGGTGCAACAATGATAGGTATTGTTTCTGGTCTTTTAGTAGTATTCGGCGTATGGCTTCTTGACTACAAGCTTCATGTTGATGATCCTGTAGGTGCTGTAGCAGTACATATGATGAATGGTATCTGGGGTACAATTGCAGTTGGCCTTTTTGCAACAAGCTCAGCTCCAGGATATGCAATTGCTTTAGAAGGTGGTTCAATTAAGGGAGAAGGTCTTTTCTATGGCGGTGGATTCACACAGCTTGGACTTCAGTTATTAGGATTTGTATCAGTTGCAGCATGGGCAGCTGTATGCATGGTGATTGTGTTCACAGTAATTAAGGCTACAATCGGGCTCAGAGCTTCTAAGGAAGAAGAAATCAGAGGTCTTGATATTATGGAGCATGGTCTTTCAAGTGCTTATGCAGGATTCGAATTTGGTGGTATGGACTTTGTTGACGGTGATGTTGATGTAATCGGTTCAGAATCAATGGAAACTTCTGTACCTGCTCTTGTTAAGACATCTGATGCAGGTGATGGCAAGAAGATTACCAAGGTTGAGATTCTTATGAAGCAGGAGAGATTCGAGAGATTCAAGAAGGCCATGAACGATATCGGAGTTACAGGTATGACAGTTACACAGGTTCTTGGATGTGGTACACAGAAGGGTGCTCCTGAATATTACAGAGGTGTTCCAATGGATATCCAGCTTCTTCCTAAGACACAGGTTGAGATGGTAATATCTTCAGTTCCTGTAATGGATGTTATCAATGCTACAAGAAAGGCTCTCTATACAGGTCATATCGGTGATGGTAAGATTTTTGTATATGATGTTGAGAATGTAGTAAAGGTAAGAACCGGAGAATCAGGTTATGATGCACTTCAGGGTGAAGACGATTAATATAATGATTTAGTAATAAAATGTAGTAATAATAAGAATATGTAAATCGTGTAATTGGACTTTTCCGATGCTTGGTCATTGGAGAAGTCCAGTTTTTAATGGCATTGTATTGATTTTAATAATGAAATAAGCATGAAATCTCACATTTATGCCTTTACTTTTGGAGATAAAGATAATAAAATATTAAGTAATATGTAGGGACGTATAATGTATATCTGATTATTTATATCGGGTACATTTATGCCGCCTAAATTTTCTTAAGGAGGAAATATTTATAATGGCAAGACAGAAACATTCTATGGATGGTAATACAGCCGCTGCACATGTAGCTTATGCATATACAGAAGTTGCTGGTATCTATCCAATCACACCATCAAGCCCGATGGCAGATTATGTTGACCAGTGGTCAGCAGCCGGAAGAAAGAACATTTTCGGCAGTACTGTTAAGGTAGTTGAGATGGAATCAGAGGCTGGTGCTGCAGGTACAGTTCATGGTTCTTTAGGTGTAGGTGCATTAACAACAACATTTACAGCTTCACAGGGCCTTTTACTTATGATTCCTAATATGTATAAGATAGCTGGTGAGCAGCTCCCTTGCGTATTCGACGTATCTGCCCGTACAGTATCATCACATGCATTGAACATCTTTGGTGATCATTCAGATGTATACGCATGTCGTCAGACAGGTTTCGCAATGCTTTGTGAAACTAACCCACAGGAGGTTATGGATCTTTCTCCAGTAGCTCACTGTGCAGCACTTGAAGGAAAGACACCTTTCCTTAACTTCTTTGATGGTTTCCGTACATCACACGAGATTCAGAAGATTGAAGAGTGGGATTACGAAGATCTTAAGGATATGTGCCCAATGGATGCAGTTGAAGAATTCAGAGCACACGCTCTTAATCCTAATCATCCATCAGCTCGTGGTTCACATGAGAATGGTGATATCTTCTTCCAGCACAGAGAGGCATGTAACTCAGTTTATGATGCTCTTCCAGCAGTAGTTGAGAAGTACATGAACAAGGTTAACGAGAAGCTCGGTACTAATTATGGATTATTTAACTACTATGGTGCACCAGATGCAGAGCGAGTAATCATCGCTATGGGTTCTGTTAACGACGTAGTAGAAGAAGTTATTGATTACCTTACAGCTAAGGGTGAAAAGGTTGGTCTTGTTAAGGTAAGACTTTACAGACCATGGTCATCAGAAGCTATCTTAAAGGTTATTCCTAAGACAGCTAAGAAGATTGCTGTACTTGACAGAACAAAGGAGCCAGGTTCTCTTGGTGAGCCTCTTTTCCTTGATGTTGCTACAACACTTCGTGAAGCAGGACTTAACGACATCACATTAGTTGGTGGCAGATATGGTCTTGGTTCTAAGGATACACCACCTTCATCTATCTTCGCTGTATATAAGGAATTAGAGAAGGATGCTCCTAAGAGCAGATTCACAATCGGTATCGTTGATGATGTTACTAACCTTTCACTTCCAGAAGTTAAGCCAGCTCCAATTACTTCAGCTGCTGGTACTAAGGAATGTAAGTTCTGGGGTCTCGGTGGAGATGGTACAGTAGGTGCCAACAAGAACTCTACTAAGATTATCGGTGACCACACAGACAAGTACATCCAGGCATACTTCCAGTATGATTCTAAGAAGACAGGTGGTATCACAATTTCTCACTTAAGATTTGGTGATAACCCAATTAAGAGTCCATATTACATCAATCAGGCTGACTTTGTAGCATGTCATAACCCAGCATATGTTACACAGGGTATGAAGATGGTACAGGATGTTAAGCCAGGCGGAGTATTCATGATTAACTGCCAGTGGACAGATGAAGAATTAGGACATCATCTTAACGCTGAAGCTAAGAAGTACATTTATGATAACAAGATTCAGCTTTACACAATCAATGCCATTGATAAGGCTATCGAAATCGGTATGGGTAAGAGAACTAACACAATCTTACAGTCTGCTTTCTTTAAGTTAGCTGATGTAATGCCTATCGATGATGCTATTAAGTTCATGAAGGAAGCTGCTAAGAAGTCTTACTCTAAGAAGGGTGATGCTGTAGTAGAGATGAACTACAAAGCTATTGATGCCGGTGTAGATGCTATACATAAGGTAGAAGTTCCAGATTCTTGGGCTAATCCAGAAGCTGATGCTCCTAAGGAAGCTAAGACAGGACGTCCAGAAGTTGTTAAGTTAGTTAACGACCTTCTTGAGCCAATATCTAAGATGGATGGTGACAGCCTTCCAGTTTCAGCATTCAAGGATTGCGCTGATGGTCAGTTCGAAACAGGTGCTTCTGCATACGAGAAGAGAGGAACAGCCGTTATGGTTCCTGAGTGGGATCCAGCAGCCTGCGTTCAGTGTAACAGCTGTGCATTTGTTTGTTCACATGCAACAATCAGACCATTTATTCTTTCAGCTGATGAAGTTACAGCAGCTCCAGCAAACATCAAGCTTGCAGATTCTAAGCATGCTGTAGATACAACTATGAAGTATACAATGTCTGTATCTCCTTTAGATTGTATGGGATGTGGCGAGTGTGTTACTGTATGTCCTAAGGCAGGAGAAGCTATTAAGATGGTTCCACAGGAATCTCAGGCAGCTGAGCAGCCTGTATTTGATTACCTCGTTGCTAACGTTGGTAAGAAGGAAATCAAGCCAGCACTTGTTGAAACTCCAATCGGTTCTCAGTACAACCAGCCATTACTTGAATTCTCAGGTTCATGTGCAGGATGCGCAGAGACATCATATGCTAGATTAATTACACAGTTATTCGGTGAGCAGATGTACATTTCTAATGCTACAGGTTGTTCTTCTATCTGGGGTAACCCAGCTGCTACTTCACCATATACAGTAAACAAGGATTCTAAGAAGGGTCCAGCTTGGTGTAACTCATTATTCGAGGATAATGCTGAGCATGGTTTAGGTATGTATATTGGTCAGAAGTATATCAGAGAGCAGGCTATTGAGATGATCGAAGAGATGGCTGCATCTGATAAGGCATCTGCTGAGTTTAAGGCAGCAGCAGCTAAGTACATCGAGACTAAGGATGATACTAAGGCTAACACACCAGCTACAGAAGCTCTTGTTGCAGAGTTAGAGAAGGCAGCTGCAGATGGTTGTCCAACAGCTCCACAGGTATTAGCTAAGAAGGATTACCTTGCTAAGAAGTCTGTATGGATCTTCGGTGGTGATGGATGGGCTTACGATATCGGTTACGGCGGATTAGACCACGTACTTGCTTCTGGTGAGAATGTTAACGTTATGGTATTCGATACAGAAATGTATTCTAACACAGGTGGACAGGCTTCTAAGGCTTCTAACATCGGTGAGGTTTGCCAGTTCGCTGCAGCAGGTAAGGAAATCGGAAAGAAGAGCCTTTCTGAAATCGCTATGCAGTATGGTTATGTATATGTAGCCCAGATTGCTCTTGGTGCTAACATGGCTCAGGCTCTTAAGGTAATCAAGGAAGCTGAGGCTTACAACGGACCATCACTTATCATTGGTTACGCACCTTGCGAACTTCACGGTATCGCTAAGGGTGGTATGAACCACTGCCAGGATGAGATGAAGAAGGCTGTTAAGGCTGGTTACTGGAACCTCTTCTCATTCAACCCAGCACTCAAGGCTGAAGGAAAGAATCCATTCACACTTACATCTAAGGAAGGTGATGGATCATATCAGGAATTCCTTAATAACGAGGCTCGTTATACAAGACTTGTTAAGCCATTCCCAGAAAGAGCTGAGAGACTCTTCGCTAAGTCTGAGGAAGTTGCTAAGGAAAGATATGAGCATCTCCAGAAGTTAGTAGAACTTTACAAGTAATTAATATACAACTTAATAGATTGTATGTTTCTCAAATGCTCCCGCAGGGCTTGTCCCTGCGGGAGTTTTTTGTGGTGGGGAGTTGGGGATATTGCATTACTTATTATAAAGATGGAGTGGCAAATACGATTGTACTTGCTGGAAAAGTTACATGGAATGGGGCAGATTATAAGGTGGATAAAGAATCGTATGATAAACTGAAAGAATATATTGATACTTTGTATAAATAACTTGATAATCAAACTAATATGTATTATAATTTGAAAATCAAAATAATTGGAGGCTCAAATTGAATACAAATGTTTTAAATAAGAAAAAATTGATTACAAGTATTATATTTAAGGCAATATCGCTGATTGCTTCAGTGTATGGTCTTGTGTTTACGATTGACAGTATTAAGTCATTTACATTTTTTACAACGCTGTCTAATGTGGCACTTGATATTGTGCTGGCGGTGTTTATTGTGCTTGATGTTATACTGCTTACTAAGGAAAAGGATTATAAGAGCAATGGGCTTTATATTCTTAAATTCCTTATGACACTTTCGATTACACTGACATGTCTGGTGTATATGATTATTCTTGGACCGACTTCAGAGAATGGACTGATTGGTGCATATCTTAATAAATATGCGGGAAGTCTTGGAGTACATTTAATTGGTCCGGTATTTGCAATTGCTGATTTCCTTATGTTTGATAAGGGATTTTCGGCAAAGAAAATATATGCAATATATGCAGTTATTCCACCACTTTGCTATGTTGCATTCGTATACATACTGGCTGCACTTGGAGTAAGATGGTATGATACAATGACAGCACCTTATAACTTCCTTAATTATGCTGCACCAACAGGCTGGTTTGGCTGGGATTTAAGCCAGATGGGGTCTGAATCTCTAGGAATTGGAGTTGTGTATATGATTGTGGTTCTGTTGCTTATATTTATTGGAATAGGGCTTTTATATCTTGCAATTAACGGAGCAGGCAGAGATGGTAAGGCACAGAAAGCGGAACTTGTGAGCGAGTAGAATGTTAAAAATGTCCGGCATGTGATTTAAAATGAATTGCATGCCGGACATTTTATATACTTTTTCATTGTCTTACTTTATGCTATAATATCGGGCAGGAATTGAAGAAGATTAAATATAGAAAACAGGAGAAGATTATGAAAGAGAATCTTAAGAAGCTGGCTAAATACTACAAGCCGTATTTAGGCACATTTATACTTGATATGATACTGGCAATGATGTCAGCAGCGGTGGCACTTGTGATACCACTTGTTGTAAGGTTCATTACATCAAAGGTCGCATATATGAGTGCCAATGAAGCACTTTCAAGAATTATGATTATTGTTGGAGTACTTTTTGTGCTTGTACTGATACAGTGGGGCTGCAACTACTATATATCTAATTATGGACATGTAATGGGTGCAAAGATTGAGTATGACATGAGGGCAGAGATATTCAATCATTATCAGAAGCTGTCATATTCATTCTATGATGACCAGAAGGTTGGACAGTTATTGTCAAGAATAACATCGGATTTGTTCGATATTACAGAGCTTTTGCATCATGGACCAGAGAATATAACTATTTCACTAATTAAGATAATTGGTGCATTATGCATATTAAGTTCGATTGACTTAAGACTTACGATTGCCGCATTTGTGCTGATTCCTTTTATGCTTGTATTCGCGTATGTGCTTAACAAGCGCATGAAGAGGGCATTTAAGAGAAACAGGGTAAGAATAGGTGAGATAAATGCACAGATAGAGGACAATCTGTCTGGAATAAGGGTCGTCAAGTCATTTGCAAATGAAGATATCGAATGTGAGAAGTTTAAGAAAGGCAATGACTTGTTCCTTGAATCTAAGAGAGACAGCTATCATTATATGGGAATGTACAATGCGGGACTTACTGCATTTACAACAATGATAAATGTAATCGTAATCGCAGCAGGCGGTATTGGAATTGCAAAGGGCTGGGTAAATATTACGGATTTCGTTACATTTTTACTGTATATAAATATTTTTACGGAGCCAGTTAAGGTGCTTATTGATTTCACAGAGCAGTTCCAGAATGGCTATTCGGGTTACGAAAGATTCTTAGAGATCCTTTCAGTAGAGCCGGAAATAGCTGATAAGCCTGACGCAAAGGAGCTTACTGATGTGAAGGGTGCAATAACATTTGAAAATGTGTCCATCAGATATAAGGACGGTGTGGACGAGGTGCTTTCCGGGGTTAATCTGTCAGTAAGACCGGGAGAATATGTTGCACTTGCAGGTCCTTCGGGAGTAGGAAAGACAACACTCTGCTCGCTCATTCCAAGATTTTATGAAGTGACGGGCGGTTCGATTAAGATTGATGGAACAGATATCAAAGATGTTACACTTAAAAGCCTGCGTGACCATATCGGAGTTGTACAGCAGGATGTGTATCTGTTTATGGGTACAATTAAAGAGAATATTAGATATGGAAAGCCTGATGCTACGGATGAAGAAGTAATTCAGGCGGCAAAGCTTGCAAATGCGCACGATTTTATTATGAGCTTTGAGAACGGATACGACACAGATATCGGACAGCGCGGAGTTAAATTATCAGGCGGTCAGAAGCAGAGACTGTCAATTGCAAGAGTATTCTTAAAGAATCCGCCAATTCTTATATTTGATGAGGCCACATCGGCACTTGATAATGAGAGTGAGCAGATTGTACAGGAATCACTTGAGAAGCTGGCTAAGAACAGAACCACATTTGTAATAGCACACAGACTTACAACTATTGAAAATGCGGAGGAAATCCTGATGCTTACTGACGAGGGCATCAAGGAGAGAGGAACTCACGAGGAGCTTATGAAGCTTGATGGTGAGTATGCAAGAATGGTTAAGATACATAGCAGAACATAACATACCAGTTTACAATGTTTATATGCAATGCTATTATATAGGAAACGTTGGAAGGAAGATGATAATCATGGACAGAACAAGAAGATTGAGAATGAATGCGACATTAAGAGATATGATAAGAGAGAATCATGTAAGGGTGGACGAGCTTATATATCCTGTATTTGTTACGGAGGAGAACGATGTAATACAGGAAGTACCATCAATGCCGGGAATATGTCAGTATTCGCTCGACCATGTTCTTGAAGAAATCGGACGTGCTGTAGAGGTTGGAATTAAGGGGATTCTGCTTTTTGGAATACCTGTACATAAAGATGAGGTCGGAAGTGAGGCATATGACGAGAAAGGTGTTGTGTGCAGGGCAATCCGCCTTATTAAGGATGCTTATCCAGAGCTTGTTATTATGGCTGATGTCTGCCTGTGTGAGTATACTTCGCATGGACACTGCGGACTTGTAAAAGATGGCGTTATATTAAATGATGAGACACTGCCGCTTCTTGCAAAGGCGTCAGTTGCTTATGCAAAAGCGGGGGCAGATATAATTGCACCAAGTGACATGATGGATAAGAGAGTTGAGGCAATTAGAAATGCACTTGATGAGGCAGGACTGGTTAATATTCCTATATGTTCATACAGTGCCAAATTTGCATCAGGATATTACGGACCGTTCAGGGATGCCGCACATTCAGCACCGGGATTTGGTGACAGAAAGACATATCAGATGGACCCGGCTAATGGAAAAGAAGCGTTAAGGGAAGTTGAAGAAGACATATTAGAAGGTGCAGACATGATTATTGCAAAGCCGGCACTCGGATATATGGACGTTATGAAAGAGATAGCGCTTAATTTCAATATTCCAATTGTCGCTTACAATGTAAGCGGTGAGTACGCGATGGTTAAGGCAGCAGCAATGAATGGCTGGATTGATGAGAAGAAGATTGTAATGGAGAATATGACAGGCTTTAAGAGAGCTGGAGCTAAGATGATAATAACATATCATGCTATAGATGTGGCAAAATGGTTAAAGGAAGAGTAACATTTTTAGCAGTATTAAATTAAGCAGGAGGAGCTGGTTTTATGAATGAAGAGATGTCAAAGGATTTATATGAGAGAGCAGTAAAACATATGCCAGGTGGTGTAAACAGTCCTGTCAGGGCATACAAGGCAGTTGACAGAGTGCCAAGATTCATAGCTTCTGCCAAGGGAGACAGAATTACTGATGTAGACGGGAATGAAATGATTGACTACATATGTTCATGGGGACCGGGAATATTAGGCCATGCACATGACAGAGTAATTGCAAAGGTTAAGGAAGCTGCGGAAGCAGGCCTTACATATGGTGCGCCAACCAAGAGAGAAGTTGAGATGGCAGAGCTTATATATGAGCTTATTCCTACAATGGAGGTGAGCCGTCTTGTAAGCTCAGGAACAGAAGCTGTTATGAGTGCAATCCGTGTGGCAAGAGGCTACACCGGAAGAGACAAGATAATTAAGTTCAGAGGCTGTTATCATGGACATTCGGACGGACTTTTGGTAAAAGCCGGTTCAGCAGCACTTACAACATCAGTTCCAGACAGTGCAGGAGTTCCTGCTGATTACACTAAGAATACACTTGTAGCAGAGTACAATGACTGCGATTCTGTGAAGGAGCTTTTTGATAACAATAAAGATGAAATAGCTGCGATAATAGTTGAACCAGTTGCAGCTAACATGGGAGTTGTGCTTCCAAGACATGGATTTCTTGAATTCTTAAGAGACATAACTAAGGAGAATGGAAGCCTTCTTATATTTGATGAGGTAATAACAGGCTTCAGACTTTCAATTGGCGGAGCGCAGGAGTACTTTAACATAAAGCCAGACCTTACAACTCTTGGAAAGATTGTAGGTGGGGGTATGCCAGTCGGCGCATATGGCGGACGTGCTGATATTATGCGAATGGTAAGTCCTGACGGTCCTGTATATCAGGCAGGAACATTGTCAGGCAATCCAATTGCAACAGCAGCAGGCTTAGAGACTTTGAGAATCTTAAGAGATAATAAGGATATATACGACAGACTTGAGACTAAGACAAAGCGTATTGCTGACAGTGTAAGAAAATGTGGAGCCGGAAGGGTATCGGTTAATCAGATTGGCTCACTTATGAGCATATTCTTTACACCAGATGCAGTTGAAGATTATGACAGTGCAGTAAAGTCAGACACTAAGAAGTATGCAGAATACTTTGGACATATGCTTGATAACGGAATATACATTGCACCATCACAGTTTGAAGCAATGTTCGTATCAGACGCACACACTAATGAGGATATCAACCGTACAATAGAGGTTATGGAAGAATTCTTCAGAAAATAATTCGGATAGTAAGTGAGAATACAGATGCAGTTAGGATATGTAGGAATTAATTATAAGAATACAGACCTTTCAGTAAGGGATAAGATTACATTCACAGACAGCGGGATAGCAGACTTTATGCAGCAGGCAGAGGAAGCAGGTGTGAAACAGTGCATGTGCCTTTCAACATGCAACAGATGCGAAGTGTTTTATCTGTATGAGGATGAAACATTTGTACAAGTAATGTCCGATTTATTCAATGATTATTTTGGACTTTCAGATACTAAATTAGCCGGTGTCAAATGTGGTGAAGAAGCACTGGTATATCTGTTTTGCATAGCCGCCGGACTTGAAAGCATGGTTCTTGGAGAGGATCAGATACTAGGCCAGTTAAAGGATGCGGCAGACCTTTCAAGAACGCTTGGACACAGCGGGAAAGAGCTTAATTATATAGTAAGAGAAGCGGTAAGCTGTGCAAAGCGGATTAAGACAGAGTACAAGGTAAGTGAAAAACCAGTATCTGTATGCTATGTCGGGATTCAGGAGTTAGACAGAGTATGCGGCATATCAGGAAAGCACGCGCTTGTTATAGGAAGCGGTAAAACAGCGGCTCTTGCCATAAGATATCTGGCAGAATATGGCGCTGATGTAACAGTGTGTTCAAGAACTTATCAGCATGCGAAGGACCTGCTTAAGGAATTTCCAGATATTCAGGTTATTGCATATGATAAGAAAACAGAAGCACTTAAAAGCAGTGATATAGTTGTCTCAGCGACTTCATCACCTCATCTGGTGATTAAATGTGCTGAATTATCAGGGGGTAAAAAGATGACGCTTCTTGATCTTGCTGCACCAAGAGATATAGAAAAATCGGCAGGTGACATTTTTGGAGTTACTCTTATTGACCTTGACAGGATAGGTGGGATTGTGAAGTCTAATCAGAACGAGAGGGCACATTTGCTAAAGGAAAGCCAGTGCGTGATTGATGAGTATATAGCGGAAACAAAGAAATGGCTCACATCAAGCAGAATGGATACAACTATCCAGTCACTTGGCAAAAAATGTGATGAGATAGTACAGGACAGCTATGATTATCTTAACCGCAAGATTGACCTTTCAGACCATGACAGGGTAATCTTAAAGAAGATTCTTAAGTCGTCATTACACAGATTGTTAAAAGAACCGATTGAAGAATTGAAAAATGTGGAAGAAAATGAACAGCAGCAGTATAAAGATATGGTTGAGAGACTGTTTGGTTTGTAGGGAGGATTATGCATTACAGAATAGGAACGAGAGGTTCGAAGCTGGCACTTGTCCAGACGGAATATGTTAAGAGAAGAATGGAAGAGGCGTATCCTGAGGATACATTTGAACTTGTTATAATTAAGACAACAGGCGACAAGGTTACAGATAAGCCACTTGCTGCGATTGGAACTAAGGGGCTTTTTGTAAAGGAGATTGAGGAAGCGCTTCTTTCAGGCAACATTGATATGGCGGTTCACAGCATGAAGGATATGCCGGCTGAATGTGCGACTGGACTTACATTTGCAAAGGCGTGGAAACGAGAGGATTGCAGAGATGTACTTATATTAAAGACTGCGGGAAGTTTTTCAGAACTTCCTTCCGGTGCGGTTATAGGCACTGGGAGCCTCAGGCGTGCATGCCAACTTGCAATGTTGCGTCCTGATATCCAGTTTACTGCTATCAGGGGAAATGTTGATACAAGAATTAACAAACTTATGGACGATTCATACGGACTTGATGGAATTGTGCTTGCGGCAGCAGGACTCAACAGACTTGGCAGGTCATCGGAGATAACAGAGTACCTTGACCCAGAGGTCGTTATTCCGGCACCGGCACAGGGAGTTCTTGCGATTGAGACTGCAGAGGTGAATACAGAACTTCTTGATAAGATAAATGCTTTGTCAGATGATAATTCTGATAGAGAAGCTGTTGCTGAAAGAACATTTTTAAGATTAACAGGCGGCGGCTGTCATGCCCCGGTTGGCGCACACTGTGTGACAAAGGATAACGGTGACCTTCGAATGGTTGTGTTATTTGGTAATGATGATTGCAGCAGGATTCTTAGAATTGAGGTTACAGGAACTGACAGTGAGGCGGTTGGCCACGAAGCAGCCCGTATGCTTGGATTGGAGTAGATTGTGGGTAAATACATATATACATATATTGAAAACGGACAGATGTACGATAAAAGCCCTTCCCTTGCAGAATTACTTGCAAAGGAGGGGCTTTCCTGCGAAAAAATAGTGACTGGCAGGATTGAATACATAAAGATTAAAGATTTTGAGACACAGATAAAAGATGCACAGTGGCTTGTGTTTACAAGTAAAAATGCTGTGGCTGGGTTTGCTTATAATGCAGGAAACGTGGTACCTGCAGGAGTTAAGGTTGCTGTTGTTGGGAAGAATACGCAGAATGCTATAAGGACAGCGTGTGGGATTGAGGCAGATTATGTTTCGTCAAAAGCTACAGGATTGGCGCTGGGAGAAGAACTTATGAATATTGCGTCAGGCAGAATTGTGTATCTGTGTGCCGAAGTCACAAGCGGTTCACTTGAGGAAGCTATGAAGGAGTATGAAAACTTAATTAAGATTCCGGTATATAGGAACGAACCTGTGGATTATGATTGCATGGAATACGATAGCAGGAATTGCGGAGATATTGATGGGATAATTGTTACAAGTGGCAGCAGCGGGGAGCGTATAAAATGGCTGATTGACAGACTTGAGGATGTTTTAGTGTACAGCATTGGCCCGGCTTGTAGTAAGAAGCTTATGGAAGCTGGAATTGAGAAAAAACGTATAGTTGAGGCAGAAAAGCACACATATGACGGACTGGTGGAAGCTGTCAGATGCAGAGCCGACGAAAAACCAGTGAATGATGAATCAGTATGCCTTGATATTAATGAGTATTTGGAGAGACCAAAGGAGGTGCTCAATATGTTTTCTGAGGTGTTGAGGATATTAGACAGGAATACGGCGGAGCTGATGGTTGACAGGATGAAGGACGAGATGGATGAGCTGAAGGTACAGAAAGGTAAGCTTGAAGCGCAGAATGGAGAACTTGAAGCACAGAATGAGGCTCTTAAATCATCTTTTAAGGAAAAAGATGCTGAGATAGAAAGATTAAAGAAGTTGCTAGAAGAACAGAATAAGTAATTATTACAGATGCAGTTATCATTATGGAGTGGTAGCTGCGTTTTTTAATATTAGATGTTACAGAATGAATGAACAGTATATAACAGTTGACAACACAAGGATAACTGTTATATACTGTTTATTGTAAAGGAGACAAATGATATGCGTATTATTTTGAATCATTCTTCAATGGTTCCGATTTATGAACAGCTCATGGAGCAGATTAAGTCAGAAATATTTGAAAATAAGTTAAAGGAAAATGAAGCACTTCCTTCTGTAAGGACGCTTGCAGGGGAACTTCGCATAAGCGCGCTTACAGTAAAAAAGGCGTATGATGCACTTGAAGATGCCGGATTTGTAACAACGGTTCATGGCAAAGGAACATATGTAACAGCTACAGATAAACAGCTGGCACTCGAAGCAAGAAGAAAGGCAGTGGAGGATGATTTTATGAAAGTGATTGACAGGGCAAGGTCTATGGGACTTGACAATCAGGAAATAATTGGAATTGTTAATCTGCTGATAGGTGATGATTAAATGATAACATTTGAAAATGTTAAAAAGAGATATGGGGATTATATATTTGATATACAATCAATGAATATACAGCAAGGAATGATAACCGGTCTGATAGGAAAGAATGGTGCTGGGAAGAGTACTGCTATCAGCCTTATATTAGGGCTTGTCAACCCTGATAGTGGATGTGTTAAAACATTCGGAGTTGAAGCAGGAAAACTTTCTGCCGAAGATAAGAAAAGAATAGGGGTATTGTTGGATGATTCAGGATTTTGTTCACAACTTAGTGTGAATGATATAGAACATATTCTTGCTAAAATGTATCCAAGGTTTAACAAAGATTTTTTTGAGAGGAAATGTCTAGAATACAGATTTCCGATGAATAAGAAGATTGCAGAATTTTCATCTGGAATGAAAGTGAGATTAAAGATACTTATTTCGATAACACATAATGCAGAACTGTTAATTTTAGATGAACCCACGGCAGGACTTGATGTCCAGGCACGCAATGATGTGCTTGACATACTTCGTGAGTATATGGCGGAAGATGAAAACAGGTCAATAATAATTACTTCACACATTTCCTCAGATATTGAGAATCTGTGTGATGATGTTTATCTGATTAATGATGGAAGAATAATATTACATGAGGATACTGATACAATAGTGGAACAGTATGGAATAGTTAAGGTTAAAGAAGAACAATATGAAAAGCTTGATAAGAATTATATATTAAAGACTAAGAAGGAATGTTACGGTTATGCATGTTTTGTCAGCAGCAAAGCATTTTATAAGGAAAATTATCCTGATATAACTGTTGAGAACGGTGGCATAGATGAACTTATTCTTATGATGGCAGGAGGGGATAGATAATGTGGGGATTATTTGAGAAAGATTTAAGAATGATTATGCAGAGAAAAAAGGTATTCATTATTTTCGTTCTTCTGGCAGTTTTTATTGGGTATAGTCAAGTTAGTCCTGAATTTGTTCTTGGGTATATTCCAATGCTTACAATAATAGTTATTGTCGGAACAATATCATATGATGAATATGATAATGGATACAGGTTTTTAATGACGCTTCCTATTGATGCTAAAATGTATGTGCTTGAAAAATACATATTTTTTATCGCAGGAACAATAACATCATGGGTTGAGGCATTTATAATATATTTTGGGATTATGATTGTAAAGAATCAGACTATAAGTATTTCAGGGGAAGGAGAAGTAATGTTTGTTTCCCTTATTGTGGTGCTGCTTTTTGTTGCCTGTATAATTCCGGTTCATATAAAATATGGCGTGGAAAAGAGCAAGATAGCTCTGATTATATTTATTGGAACAGTGGCTGTTGTGTTTTATTGTATAAGAAAAATAATTGGAATGGATAGACTTATTAAAATCTCTGCATTTCTGGATAATGTAAATATAGCTATGCTTATACTGGTGGGAATAATATTTACGGTTATCTTATTATTCATATCATACATAATCAGCTATAGTGTGATGAGAAAAAAGGAGTTTTAAGACGCCTTTTTTGAAGAAAAATAAAAAAGTACTGTACAAATTAAAATCCTTGTTTTATAATAACATATAAACATAGTATGTTTGTGCATTGCATAAACATACAGTCTGATTTATGAATGACATTCAATAATAACATTTATTGATTGGATTCATGAATTGATATTAGAAAATGTGGAATAATACCACAAGAAAAGAGGATTGTATGGGAAAGATATATAAATCAGCAGCAGACTTAATAGGTAACACACCACTTGTAGAAGTCGGACATATTGAAGAGAAGTTTGGACTTAAAGCAAGAGTACTTGTTAAGCTTGAATATTTTAATGCAACAGGAAGCGTTAAGGACAGAGTTGCCAAGGCAATGATTGAAGATGCTGAGGAGAAAGGTATTCTTAAGCCAGGCGCAACAATTATTGAGCCTACATCTGGCAATACAGGAATCGGACTTGCTGCTATTGCAACAGCAAAGGGTTACAGAACAATAATAGTTCTTCCAGAGACTATGAGTGTTGAAAGAAGGAATATAATTAAGGCATATGGTGCAGAGATTGTACTTACTCCTGGCTATAAGGGAATGACAGGTGCTATTGCCAAGGCAGAAGAATTAAAGAATGAGATTGAAGGAAGCATGATTGCCGGACAGTTTGTTAATCCTGCTAACCCGGATGCACACAGAAGAACAACTGGTCCTGAGATATGGAATGATACAGATGGAAAAGTTGATGCATTTGTTGCAGGTGTTGGTACAGGCGGAACAATTACAGGTGTTGGTGAATATCTTAAGTCTAAGAATGACAAGATTGAGATAATTGCAGTTGAGCCTGCAACTTCACCGGTACTTTCACAGGGCAAGCCGGGACCACATAAGATTCAGGGAATTGGAGCAGGCTTTGTTCCAGAAATTCTTAACACTAAGATATATGACAGCGTAGTTCCAGTTGATAATGATGACGCATTCGAGTATGCCAGATTGATATCACACACAGAGGGAATTTTGGTTGGAATATCAGCTGGTGCGGCACTTTACGCAGCAATCGAGTGGGCTAAGAAACCAGAGAACGAAGGTAAGACAATCGTTGCACTGCTTCCGGACAGCGGCGACAGATATTACTCAACATCACTTTTTGAGAACTAATAGCAGAATAAATGTGTCAAATGTGGACATTCTATAAGGGCAGGGCGTAAGTCCTGCCCTTTTCGTGCTTTGAAGGGATTTAGCGGCAATATGGGATATCGAAAGGTGCTTTAAAGTGCGGGTGAAAATGTGCTGGTGAAAGGAGTAAGCATGACTGATTTTACAACTAACATAGACATGAATGTCCGCATGATGAATGAAAAGTTAAGAGTGGACAGGAATTTTGACATTCTGCAAAGAGATGTATTAATAGGTGGGAAGAGAACACATTTTTACTTTATAGATGGATTCGTACAGGAAGAAACAATTGAAAAACTGGTGCAGTTTTTTTATTCATTGAAAGAATCGGACATAAAGGATATAGATACATTCTTAGAAGTAGGAATGCCGTATACAGAAATTGAAAAAAACGGACATTATGACGAAGTAGAGAAGGCATTTCTTTCAGGACAGACAGTCATGATAATAGATGGCTTTGACGAATGTATACTTATTGACTGCCGTACTTATCCGATGCGTTCAGTTACAGAGCCTTACAAAGACAAGGTTCTGCGTGGCTCAAGAGACGGATTTGTCGAGACGCTTGTGTGCAATGCAGCACTTTTAAGAAGAAGAATAAGGGATAGCCGCTTTTCAATGGAAATGTATACTGTAGGGGAGCGCTCCAGGACAGATGTTGCCGTGTGCTATATTGATGATAAGGTTGATAAGAAGCTGCTTGAAAGAATTGAGAATCTGATAAGCAGCATAGAGGTTGAGGCGCTCACTATGAATATAGAGAGCCTTGCAGAATGTATGTTTAAGGGGAAGTGGATTAACCCATTTCCAAAGTATAAATATTCCGAAAGACCCGATACCGCTGCAGCAGCACTTTTTGATGGAAATATAGTTATTATGGTAGATACATCACCTGCAGTAATGATAATTCCAACAAATGTATTTGATATAATAGAAGAAGCAGATGATTTTAATTTTTCGCCAATGATAGGAACTTATATAAGACTGTCGAGGTTCTTCTTTACATTGCTGACTGTTTTTCTTACACCTGTGTGGCTTTTGCTTGAAAGCAATCCACAGTGGGTGCCTGAATGGTTGAAATTCATAACGATAAGTGAGGATATAACGGTTCCGGTTATATTGCAGCTTTTTATTCTTGAACTTGCAGTTGACGGGCTTAAGCTGGCGGCGGTCAATACGCCAGGAATGCTGTCGACACCTTTGAGTATTCTTGCCGGTATTGTTGTGGGAGAATACGCTGTGGAGTCCGGGTGGTTTAATTCAGAATCGCTTCTTTATATGGCAGTTGTAACGGTTGGAACTTACTCACAGGCAAGTTTTGAGATGGGATATGCATTAAAATTCATAAGAATAGTCAATCTGATTCTGGTGCAGTTCTTTGGAAGAATCGGACTTCTGGCAGGAGTCATATTTGCAATAGTTCTTGTATGCTTTAACAGGACAATATCAGGAAAAAGCTATATCTATCCTGTGATACCTTTTAACAGCCAGATGTTTAAAAGAAAAATTCTGCGGGTAAGACTGCCGCACAAGATTAAAAATAACTAGCAATATATGGCGTATTAAGTGCTAAAATATGGCTTAATGCGCCATATATTGCTAATTAATTATTGATATGATATAATACAAAAAACATTTGAATAAGATATATAAGATTTATGGATTAGGAGATGTTTAATTATGATTAGTGATTATGAGGAAGTTGTTATCAGGTTTAAGGCATATAGGATAAGTTATCCATTAACACAGAAAGAACTTTCAGATAAATCAGGCGTTTCATTAAGAAGTATTACACGGTTTGAAAGTGGAGAAGATATAAGCCTTGTTAATTTTATGAAATTAATGAATGCGATGGAGCTTGTGAATAATTTCGTGAATGTGATACCAGATATGAACAACCGGCCATCATCTTATTTGAAAAATGTTAAAACAAGGCAGAGAGCATCTGCAAAAAGAAAAGCAGATACTGGATTTAAATGGGGGGAAGATGAATGATAAATACAGCAGAGGTAATGCTTTGGGGTACAAGAATTGGAATAATTCATATGAATGAAGCAAATGGGGTTGTTGCATTTGAATATGATAAAGATTTTTTAAAGAGTAACATTGAGGTATCACCTATACATATGCCATTATCAGAAAGAGTGTATGAATTTCCGGAACTTGCAAGGACAGCATTTCATGGAGCACCTGGATTGATAGCGGATTCGCTTCCAGATAAATTTGGTAATAAAATTATAGACAGATGGCTGGCTGAACAGGGAAAATCAATTAGTGAATTTAATGTTATAGACAGACTATGCTATACAGGAAAAAGAGGTATGGGGGCATTAGAATATATACCAGCAACAAGTCCGTTTGACAGTACAATGGAGGATGTTAATATATCTAAAATGGTAGAGTTTGCATCTGATGTATTATCTGACAGAAAAGATAAGCTGATTAATCTGAAAGATAATGCTGGATATAGCCAGCTTGTGCTATTGGGAACATCTGCAGGTGGTGCAAGAGCAAAGGCACTGATTGCATGGAATGAAGATACGGGAGAAATAAAAAGTGGACAGATTAATGCTGGTGATGGATTTGAATACTGGCTTATGAAGTTTGATGGAGTATCTAAAAATGGGGATCATAATCTGGAAGATTCAGTAGAATATACAAGAATAGAATACGGATATTATCTTATGGCAAAAGCAACAGGGGTAATTATGAATGAATGCCGTCTGCTTGAAGATGCCGGATATGCACATTTTATAACTAAACGTTTCGATAGAAACAACAATAAAAAAATTCATATGCAGACATTAGGAGCAATTTCACACATAGATTACAATACTCCGGGATTATGCAGTTATGAACAGGCAGCATATTATATGAACAGACTTGGCATACCATATTCAGATGTGGAACAATTTTATAGAAGAATGGTTTTTAATGTTATTCTGATTAATCAGGATGATCATGTAAAAAATGTCTCTTTTCTGATGGATAAGAATGGTTCATGGAGATTGTCACCCGCATACGATGTCACATTTGCATATGACAGCAGCAATATGTGGTTGAAAGCACATCAGATGCTTATAAATGGAAAAAGTTCAGATATAAGTTATGATGATTTGATAAAATGTGGAATAAACATGGGAGTAAGCAAAAGAAAATGTGATGCAATAATATCGTATATAGAAGATGTAGCAAAAAGATTTTCAGATTATATGGAAATGGCAGGTGTCAGGGAGAAAACCTGTCAGATGATGAATGACATTATAATCAGAAATAATAAATATTAGAAAAACAGGAGATTAATCATGGAAAAAACAAACGAGAAAAAAGATTTTTTACAGAAAACATGGGTGGTGTGCGCTCTTGCACTTGTGTGTACATTCCTTTGGGGAAGCGCATCGCCTTGTATCAAATTAGGATATGCGCTGTTTAAGATACCGTCAAGTGAAACATGGACACAGGTATTATTTGCAGGAACAAGATTTGTGATGGCAGGAGTACTCACAATCTTAATTGGAAGTATTCTTAACAGAAAAATGCTGCTTCCAACGAAATCAAGTGTACCAAGTATAGTAAAGCTTGCAATGTTCCAGACAATTCTGCAGTACATATTCTTCTATATCGGACTTGCACACAACAGCGGAGTAAAGGCGTCAATAATTAATGGTTCTAACACATTTTTCGTAATACTTGTATCGACAATTATATTCAGACAGGAAAAACTGAATCTGAAAAAAATAATTGGCTGTGTGATTGGTTTTGCAGGTGTTATAGTAGTCAGCATGAATGGACAGAAAATCGACATGAACTTAAGCATTATGGGTGACGGAAGCCTTTTCTTATGTGCGTTGTCATATGCATTTTCATCATGTCTTATGAAGAACTATTCAAAGAAAGACAATCCGGTAATGTTAAGTGGCTATCAGTTCATATTCGGTGGAATAGTAATGATTATATTAGGATTTGTAATGGGTGGCAGAATAACACACGTGTCAGTATCAGCGATACTAATGTTATTCTATCTCGCATGCATATCAGCCGTAGCCTACTCAATATGGGGAATACTGCTAAAGCACAACCCGGTATCCAAAGTGGCAATCTTCGGGTTTACCAACCCTGTATTCGGTGTACTTCTTTCAGCCTGGTGGCTTGGAGAAGGAAGCAGAGAGCTTGGAATAAATGCATTAATAGCGTTAGTATTAGTATGCATAGGAATCTGCATAGTTAATGTAAAAGGAAAGAAAGCGGAGTAAATATAGCGGATTTTATAGAAGTGAAAATGTTATCAATGAAAAATAACATAGGAAACAAACGAGCGAAGCAAGTTTGCCATAAAAAGTTCTAGCCAGCATAGCAACTGTGAGCAAAGGAAGTAGAGAAAGCGAAGAAAATAAAAAAGACCGGTTCAGGCATTGAGGAGCCGCCGGTACTTAGCAAATCAGGACAGCCCCGAAGGGGCAAATCCTGATGAGTTTAGTACCGCTGCGAGCGACGCATAGCGAAAGCGTGCCTGGACCGGTCTTTTTTATTTTCGTAGCGATCCGCCACTACCTTAAAGCTTCTTTCACAGCTTCCGCAGCCTCATGCAGGGAAGCGGCCTTCTCCTCATTAAGCTTATCAATAGGTGCTTTAGATATAAGCTTGCCAAGATGCCCAATCTGAGCCTTAACATTCTTTTTCTTATCCTTCTCCCAGACCTTTTTATTGGCGGCAAGTGCGTTGTTAGCCTCATTAAGAGTCTTTACAGCATCCTCCCTTATGTCAATGAAACTCTGGTATGCTTCGTCCTGCTTGCTGTAGATTTCGGCTTCCCAGCGGGCTTTTGCAATCTCTTCTTCGGTCATGTTAGAGCTTGAAGTAATAGTAATGCTCTGTTCTCTTCCGGTGCCTAAATCCTTGGCAGATACATTGACAATACCATTAACATCAATATCAAATGTTACTTCAATCTGTGGGACTCCTGCCATTGCACGCTTAATACCGTTAAGACGGAAGTTGCCAAGCAGCTTGTTGTCTCTTGTAAACTTTCGTTCACCCTGAAAAACCTTGATATCAACGGATGTCTGGAAATTGCCGGCAGTAGTAAATATCTGGCTGTGTCTTGTAGGAATAGTAGTGTTTCTTTCAATAAGCCTGCTTGCAATTCCGCCCATAGTCTCAATAGAAAGAGACATTGGAGTTACATCCATAAGTATGATTTCAGAAGCAGCAGAACCGGCCTGAAGCTGATTTCCAAGCTTGCCACCCTGAACGGCAGCACCAAGGGCTACACATTCATCAGGATTAAGATTTCTTGATGGCTCTTTTCCCATAAGCTGTCTTACTTTATCAGCAACAGCAGGGATTCTTGTAGAACCACCAACCAATAAAACCATATTAATGTCTGTCTTGGAAAGACCTGCATCATGCAGTGCATTCTCAACAGGGGTGATTGTTCTGTCTACAAGGTCAGCAGTAAGCTCATTAAATGTCTGTCTTGATAAAGTGATATCAATGTGGTGCGGTCCGTCCTTAGACATAGCTATAAAAGGAAGATTAATATTAGTTGTCACAGAAGAAGACAGCTCCTTCTTTGCTTTCTCAGCTTCTTCCCTTAAACGCTGCATTGCAGAGACGTCCTTTGAAAGATTGATACCGTCACTTATCTTAAACTGTTCGACAAGATAATTAACTATTCTTTCATCGAAATCATCACCACCTAAGTGATTGTCACCTGAAGTTGCAAGAACTTCAATTACATTATCACCGATATCGATAACAGATACATCAAAAGTTCCACCACCTAAATCATACACAAGAACCTTCTGTGCCATACCATTGTCAAGTCCGTACGCGAGAGCGGCAGAAGTAGGCTCGTTGATAATTCTTAATATGTTAAGCCCGGCAATCTTACCGGCGTCTTTAGTAGCCTGTCTCTGAGCGTCAGTAAAATAGGCAGGCACAGTTACAACAGCGTCTGTCACAGGCTGTCCCAAGAAATCTTCGGCGTCTTCCTTTAACTTCATAAGTATAAATGCAGAGATTTCCTGGGGGGTATAATACTTTCCGTCAATCTTCTTGCGATAGTCCGTACCCATGTGTCTCTTGATAGAGAATATAGTTCTGTCAGAGTTGACGGCAGCCTGTCTCTTGGCGGCATCACCAACAATCAGTTCCTTTGATTTCGTAAAGGCTACAACAGAAGGAGTTGTGCGGTAGCCTTCTTTGCTGGTGATGACAGTAGGCGTATCACCTTCAATAACAGCCACACAGCTGTTAGTTGTTCCTAAATCAATTCCTATAACAGTTCCCATAATAAACTCCATTCAATATATTGATATATTTATTTTACCATATAAAATACATTTGACTATTAAGAAAAAAATAAAAATAAGAAAAAATTAATAAATTGGGGTTTTGCTTGATGATATATATTTTAATATGTTAAAATAAATCCTATTGAAAAGATGAGGAGAATATATTATGGCAGGTTCAGTGTTTGGAAATATATTTAAGATATCAACATGGGGAGAGTCGCATGGAGAAGGACTTGGAGTTGTAATTGACGGATGTCCTGCAGGTCTGCCTCTTTGTGAGGAAGATATTCAGGAACAGTTAGACAGAAGAAAACCGGGACAGTCAAAGTTTACTACACCAAGAAAGGAAGATGATGAGGTACATATTCTTTCAGGTGTATTTGAAGGCAAGACTACCGGGACTCCAATATCACTTGCAGTATATAATAAGACACAGAGGTCTGCTGACTATTCAGAGATAGCTAATTATTACAGACCGGGACATGCTGATTATACATTTGACGAGAAATTCGGATTCAGGGATTACAGAGGCGGAGGAAGAAGTTCTGGAAGAGAAACTATCGGAAGAGTTGCAGCCGGTGCAATCGCTATGAAGATTCTTAAAGAGCTTGGAATTAATATTACAGCATATGCTAAAGAAATCGGTGGAATTGGCATTGATTACGATAAGTTTGATATAGCTGAAAGAGATAATAACGCATTTAACATGCCTGATAAGGAAGCTGCAGAGAAGGTTAAGGCTTTTGCAGAGAGCAAGATGTCAGTTGGAGATTCAATCGGTGGTGTCATTGAATGCAGGGTTACAGGCATGATGACTGGAATTGGCAATCCTACATTTGAAAAGCTTGATGCTAATCTTGCCAAGGCAATAATGTCAATCGGGGCTGTCAAAGGCTTTGAGATTGGAGACGGTTTTGAAGCGGCTAAAGTTACAGGAAAGTATAATAATGATGAATTCGTAATGAAGGATGGCAGGGTTGGCAAGCTGACTAATCACAGCGGAGGAGTGCTTGGCGGAATAAGCGACGGTGATGAGCTTGTGTTCAGGGCAGCGGTAAAACCGACACCTTCAATTAGTGCATTGCAGGAAACTGTTAATAAGCAGGGTGAGGATATCGAGGTTTCAATCAAAGGAAGACACGACCCTATGATAGTTCCAAGAGCAGTTGTTGTGGTTGAAGCTATGACAGCACTTACACTTGTTGACCTGATATTTGACAATATGACGGCAAGAATGGACAGAGTTAAAGAGTTTTACAGAAAATAAAAGGAGCAGATATGTATAAAATTTTAAAGACGGATGGCAGGGCAAAAAGAGCAGAGTTCACAACAGTACATGGAACTGTGCAGACACCTGTATTTATGAATGTCGGAACAGTTGCGGCTATTAAAGGCGCAGTTGCGACAACTGATTTACAGCAGATAGGAACGCAGATAGAATTATCTAACACTTACCATCTTCATGTAAGACCGGGAGATAAGATTATTAAGCAGCTTGGAGGACTTCATAAGTTCATGAACTGGAATAAACCGATTCTTACAGATTCGGGCGGATTTCAGGTGTTTTCACTTGCAGGACTCCGTAAGATTAAAGAAGAAGGCGTTACTTTCCAGTCACATATTGACGGACATAAGATATTCATGGGACCAGAGGAAAGCATGCAGATACAGTCTAATCTTGGTTCAACAATCGCAATGGCATTTGACGAATGTGCGCCGGCAAAGGCTGACAGAAAGTATATCCAGAATTCTGTTGACAGAACATACCGCTGGTTAGAGCGTTGCAAGAAAGAGATGGCAAGACTGAACTCACTTCCTGATACGGTTAATCCTGATCAGATGCTTTTTGGTATAGATCAGGGTGGCGTATTTAATGATATAAGAATTGACCACGCCAAGAGAATATCAGAGTTAGATCTTGATGGTTATGCAGTAGGCGGGCTTGCTGTTGGTGAAACACATGAGGAAATGTATGATGTACTTGATAATGTAGTGCCATATCTTCCAAAGGACAAGCCGACATATCTTATGGGAGTGGGAACACCTGCCAATATATTAGAGGCAGTGGACAGAGGAATTGATTTCTTCGACTGTGTATATCCTTCAAGAAACGGTCGCCATGGACATGTGTATACTAAGTTTGGAAAGATTAATCTTTTCAATGCAAAGTATGAAACAGATACAGCACCAATTGAAGAAGGCTGTGGATGTCCATGCTGTCAGAATTATTCAAGAGCATATGTAAGGCATCTTCTTAAGGCTAAGGAAATGCTAGGAATGCGTCTGTGCGTTCTTCATAATCTTTACTACTACAACCATCTCATGACAGACATAAGAGCTGCGATTGAAGAAGGAAGATATGCAGGCTTCAAGGAAGAGGCATTATATCAGATGAAGACATATGATAAGCAGTAATGCTGTATGTTTATAAATATTTTGTTAAAAATACATTTTGAGGTAGACAAGCAGCTCTCAATTATGTATTATATTTTAAGTTTGAAAGAGACATTTTTAAGGAGGAGTATCAATGAATATTGCTATCATAGTTTTTTATGTCGTAATTATTGGTGCAATGATGTATTTCATGGCAATCAAGCCACAGAAGAAGGAACAGAAGCGTCAGCAGGAACTTATGGATTCTATGGAAATCGGTGATTATGTTCTTACAACAAGCGGTTTCTATGGTGTTCTTATCGATATATCAGATGATGATGTAATCGTAGAATTTGGTAACAACAAGAACTGCCGTATCTCAATGCAGAAGAAGGCAATTGCTCAGGTTGAGAAGCCATCAGACAGCACATCAGCAGAATAATTAAAGGCAATTAATTAAAGCAGGGTTCCGGGTCAGACACATTTGTCTGGCCAGGAATCCTTTTTTTATTGAAAATGTTGCGCAAATGTTATATCATATTAAATTGAATTATCATATGAAAAAGGGGTAAAGGTTTATGGAAAGCAGAATAACTTTAATTCCAGGTGATGGAATAGGACCAGAAATCGTCAGAGAGGCTGTGAAAGTGCTTGACAGTGTGGCTGACAAATACGGTCACAAGTTCGATTATACCAAGATTCTTATGGGTGGATGTTCGATTGATGAGTATGGCGTTCCACTTACAGATGAAGCAGTAGCAACAGCTAAAGCATCTGATGCAGTACTTCTTGGAGCAGTTGGAGGCAATGTGGGTAATTCCAAGTGGTATGATGTTGCACCTAATTTAAGACCAGAAGCGGGACTTTTAAAGATTCGTAAGGAATTAGGACTTTTTGCTAATTTACGTCCGGCATATCTTTATGATGAACTTAAGGCAGCGTGTCCATTGAAGGAAGAAATAATCGGTGATGGATTTGATATGGTCATTATGAGAGAGCTTACAGGCGGCCTTTACTTTGGTGATAGATATACTAAGGAAATTGACGGATTGGAGACAGCCGTTGATACACTTACATACAACGAAGAAGAAATCAGAAGAATTGCAATTAAGGGATTTGAGATTGCAATGAAGAGAAGAAAGAAAGTAACAAGCGTTGATAAGGCAAATGTTCTTGATTCTTCAAGACTCTGGAGAAAGATTGTACATGAGGTTGCAAAGGATTATCCGGAAGTTGAAGTTTCAGATATGCTTGTAGATAACTGTGCTATGCAGCTTGTTATGAATCCTGGACAGTTCGATGTTATTCTTACTGAGAACATGTTTGGAGACATATTATCAGATGAGGCAAGTATGATAACAGGTTCAATCGGAATGTTATCAAGTGCAAGCCTTAATAAGACTAAGTTAGGTCTTTATGAGCCAAGCCATGGTTCAGCACCTGATATTGCAGGAAAGAATGTTGCTAATCCAATTGCTACAATTCTCAGTGCAGCCATGATGTTAAGATACTCACTTGATCTTGACAAGGAAGCAGATGCTATTGAAGCAGCAGTCGCAGCCGTTTTAAAGGAAGGCTACAGAACAACTGATATTATGTCAGAAGGATGCACACTTGTAGGAACTGACAAGATGGGCGACTTAATCGCAGAGAGAGTTTAATACATTTTAAATAATACATATTAAGGAGATAAGCTATGATAAGTGATAACGCCAGAAGTGGTATGCAGCAGGCACCTGCACGAAGCCTTTTTAATGCACTTGGCTTCACAGCAGAAGAGATGAAGAAACCTATGATTGGTATTGTAAGCTCTTATAATGAGATAGTACCAGGTCATATGAATATTGATAAGATTGTCAATGCAGTTAAATTAGGAGTTGCTGAGGCAGGCGGTGTGCCTGTAGTATTCCCGGCTATTGCAGTGTGTGATGGTATTGCAATGGGACATGTCGGAATGAAATATTCTTTAGTAACAAGAGATTTAATTGCAGATTCAACAGAGTGTATGGCAATTGCACATCAGTTTGACGGACTTGTAATGGTTCCTAACTGTGATAAGAATGTTCCAGGACTTTTAATGGCAGCAGCAAGACTTAATCTTCCAACTGTATTCGTATCAGGCGGACCAATGCTTGCAGGTCATGTTAAGGGTAAGAAGAGAAGCCTTTCTTCAATGTTTGAGGCTGTTGGTTCATATGCAGCAGGAACAATGACAGAGGAAGATGTACTTGAGTTTGAGGAAAAGGTATGCCCAACATGTGGTTCATGTTCAGGCATGTACACAGCCAATTCAATGAACTGCCTTACAGAGGCACTTGGTATGGGACTTCGCGGCAATGGTACAATTCCAGCCGTATATTCAGAGAGAATCAAGCTTGCAAAGCACGCAGGCATGGCTGTTATGGATATGGTTAATAAGGGAATCACAGCAAGAGATATCATCACTAAGGATTCTATTATGAATGCCCTTACAGTAGATATGGCACTTGGATGTTCTACTAATTCAATGCTTCACCTTCCGGCTATTGCACATGAGATAGGATTTGATTTCGATATCAAATTCGCTAACCCAATAAGTGAAAAGACTCCTAATCTCTGCCACCTTGCACCAGCAGGTCCAACATACATGGAAGACCTTAATGAAGCAGGCGGTGTATATGCAGTTATGAAAGAGCTTGCAGATATTGGACTTCTTAATACAGACTGCATGACAGTTTCAGGAAAGACAATCGGAGAGTGTATAGCAACAGCATACAACCGTAATCCTGAAGTCATAAGAACAGTTGATAATGCATACAGTAAGACAGGTGGTCTTGCAGTTCTTTCAGGAAATCTTGCACCAGACGGATCAGTAGTCAAGCGTTCAGCAGTTGTTCCAGAGATGCTTGTACACGAAGGTCCGGCAAGAGTATTTGATTCAGAAGAAGATGCAATTGCTGCTATTAAGGGTGGTAAGATAGTTGAAGGTGATGTAGTTGTTATCCGTTACGAAGGTCCTAAGGGTGGTCCTGGTATGAGAGAAATGCTTAATCCTACATCAGCTATTGCAGGTATGGGACTTGGCTCATCAGTTGCTCTTATTACAGATGGACGATTCTCAGGTGCAAGCCGTGGAGCTTCTATTGGTCATGTATCACCAGAGGCTGCTGTTGGCGGACCTATTGCTTTAGTTGAAGAAGGAGATATCATCAGCATTGATATTCCGGGACTTAAACTTGAACTTAAGGTTTCAGATGAAGAGCTTGCTGCAAGAAAGGCTAAGTGGCAGCCAAGAGAACCTAAGGTAACAACAGGATACTTAAAGAGATATGCTTCACTCGTTACATCAGGAAACAGAGGAGCTATTCTTAAAAGTTCAGCAGATGAGTAATATTTAATATAATTATAAAAAGACATTAAAGAGAAATCAGGAGAAGATAAATGAAGTTAAATGGTTCAGAGATAATTGTTGAATGCTTGAAAGAACAGGGCGTTGATACAATATTTGGATACCCTGGTGGAGCTATTCTTAATGTATATGATGCTCTTTATAAGCATTCAGATGAGATAACTCATATTCTTACATCACATGAGCAGGGTGCATCGCACGCTGCTGATGGATATGCTAGGGCAACAGGTAAGGTTGGTGTATGTTTTGCAACATCAGGTCCAGGAGCGACTAACCTTGTAACAGGTATTGCAACTGCATATATGGATTCAGTTCCTATGGTTGCAATTACATGTAATGTAACAGTTCCTCTTCTTGGAAGAGACAGCTTTCAGGAGATTGATATAGCGGGTGTTACAATGCCAATTACAAAGCACAGCTATATTGTTAAGAATGTAAAGGACCTTGCCAAGACATTAAGAAATGCTTTCAGAATTGCCAAGGAAGGAAGACCGGGTCCGGTATTAGTTGATGTTACTAAGGATGTAACAGCAGCAGAGTGTGAGTACTCACCAAGAGTTCCAAAGCCTGTAGACAGAATTACAGCAAGCATTAAGGAAGAAGATATTGACAAGGCAGTAACACTTATTAAGAAAGCTAAGAAGCCATATGTATTCGTTGGTGGCGGAGCAGTTATATCAGAGGCATCTGATGAACTTAAGAAGTTTGTTGAGAAGGTTGATGCACCGGTATGTGACTCACTTATGGGTAAGGGCGCATTTGATGGATCTAATGAAAGATATACAGGAATGCTTGGTATGCATGGTACTAAGACATCTAACTACGGGGTTTCAGAGTGTGATCTTCTTATCGTGGTTGGTGCAAGATTCTCAGACCGTGTTACTGGAAATACTAAGAAATTCGCTAAGAATGCAAAGATTCTGCAGTTTGATGTTGATGCAGCTGAGATTAACAAGAATGTCAGGACAGATGCACATGTACTCGGAGATGCTAAAGAGATTCTTAAGAGAATCAATGATAAGTTAGATAATCAGGACCACTCAGACTGGATGGAACACATCAAGTCTTACAAGCTTGATTATCCTATGAGATATAACAGAGATATTCTTAACGGACCTCTTATCATGGAGAAGATATACGAGATTACAAATGGCGATGCAATTATTACAACAGATGTTGGACAGCATCAGATGTGGGCTGCACAGCATTATAAGTTCAAAGAGCCAAGAACACTTCTTACATCAGGCGGACTTGGAACTATGGGTTATGGTCTTGGTGCATGTATAGGTGCCAAGGTTGGACGTAAGGATAAGACAGTTGTTAATATTGCAGGTGATGGCTGCTTCCGTATGAATATGAATGAAGTTGCAACAGCAACCAGATATAACATTCCTATTATTGAAGTTATATTTAATAACCATGTACTTGGTATGGTTAGACAGTGGCAGGATCTTTTCTATGGCAAGAGATATTCAGCTACAGTTCTTGATGATCAGGTGGATTTTGTTAAGGTTTCAGAAGGAATGGGAGCCAAGGCTTACAGTGTTGATACAATAGAGGAGTTTGAGAAAGCATTTAAAGAAGCAATCGAACTCAATATTCCATGTGTTATTGACTGTCATATTGACAGAGAAGACAAGGTATTCCCTATGGTTTCACCGGGGGCTGCAATCTCAGAGGCATTCGATAGAGAAGACCTTAATAACAAGAAATAATTCATATATTGACTTTAATGTGATAAAGGACTAAAATAGTTCTTAATATTTTATATTTTAGGAGGAAGAAAAGGTGAGTAGAGTTTATAACTTTAGCGCTGGTCCAGCTGTTTTACCAGAGGAAGTACTCAAAGAAGCAGCAGATGAAATGTTAGATTACCAGGGAAGCGGTCAGTCGGTAATGGAAATGAGCCACAGATCCAAGGTTTATGACAACATCATCAAAGAGGCAGAGAAGGATTTAAGAGACCTTCTTAACATCCCGGATAACTATAAGGTGTTATTTTTACAGGGTGGTGCATCGCAGTTCTTCGCTGAAGTGCCTATGAACCTTATGAAGAATAAGAAAGCAGGTTATATCCTTACAGGACAGTGGGCTAAGAAAGCATTTGCAGAAGCTAAGATATATGGAGAGGCTGTTGAGCTTGCTTCATCAGCAGACAAGACATTTTCATATATTCCAGACTGCTCAGATCTTGATATTCCAGAGGATCTTGACTATGTATATATCTGTGAGAACAACACAATTTACGGAACAAAGTATAAGACATTACCTAACACTAAGGGTCATATTCTTGTATCAGATGTTTCATCATGCTTCTTATCAGAACCTATGGATGTAACTAAGTACGGCGTTGTATACGGCGGTGTCCAGAAGAACATCGGACCAGCAGGCGTTGTAATTGCTATTATCAGAGAAGACCTTATAACAGATGACGTTCTTCCAGGAACTCCTACAATGCTTAAGTGGAAGACACAGGCAGATGCAGATTCTCTTTATAATACACCACCATGCTACAATATCTATATCTGTGGCAAGGTGTTCAAGTGGATTAAGAAAATGGGTGGACTTTCAGCAATGAAGGAACACAATGAGAAGAAGGCTAAGATTCTTTATGATTTCCTTGATGAGAGCAAGTTATTCATGGGAACAGTTGTTAAGGAAGACCGTTCACTTATGAATGTACCTTTTGTATGCAACATTGAAGATAAAGAAGCTAAGGATGCTATGGAAGCTAAGTTCATTAAGGAAGCTGCAGCTGCAGGATTTGTTAACCTTAAGGGACACAGAACAGTTGGCGGTATGAGAGCATCTATCTACAATGCTATGCCAATCGAAGGTGTAGAGAAGCTTGTTGAATTCATGAAGAAGTTCGAGAAGGAGAATGCATAATGATTAATGTTAATTGTCTTAATAATATAGCAGCCTGCGGATTAAAGCTTTTTTCTGATGAGTATAATACAGAAAGCTCATTTGAAGATGCACAGGCTGTACTTGTAAGAAGTGCCAAGATGCATGATATGGAGATTAGTGATAATCTTCTTGCAATTGCAAGAGCAGGAGCTGGCGTTAATAATATTCCTCTTGACAAATGTGCAGAGGAAGGTATTGTTGTATTCAACACACCAGGAGCTAATGCTAACGCAGTTAAGGAACAGGTTATTGCAGCTATGCTTTTAGCATCAAGAGATTTAATCGGTGGTAACAAGTGGGTTGCAGATAATGCAGAAGACCCTGATATTGCCAAGGCAACTGAGAAGGCTAAGAAAGCATTTGCAGGACAGGAAATCAAGGGCAAGAAGCTTGGTGTCATCGGTCTTGGAGCAATTGGACAGTTAGTTGCCAATGCAGCTATAGCACTTGGAATGGAAGTATACGGATATGACCCATATGTTTCAGTTAAGGCTGCATGGAATCTTTCAAGTGAAGTTAAGTACATATCTGATGTTAAGGATATCTATAAGGAATGTAACTATATTACAGTTCATGTTCCTGCACTTGACAGCACTAAGGGAATGATTAATAAGGAAGCATTTGACCTTATGCAGGATGGAACAGTAATTATCAACTGTGCAAGAGATGTACTTGTTGATGAAGCTGCTATCGGCGAGGCACTTAAGTCTGGAAGAGTTAAGACTTATGTTTCAGATTTCCCTAACCCAACAACAGCTAAGATGGAAGGAGCAATTGTTCTTCCTCATCTTGGAGCTTCAACAGCAGAAGCTGAAGATAACTGTGCTATTATGGCAGTTAATGAGCTTAGAAACTTTATCGAGAACGGTAATATTGTCAATTCAGTTAATTACCCTAACTGTGATTGCGGAGTATGTGCAACTAAAGGAAGAATTACTGTATGCCACAAGAATGTTCCAGCGGTTATCAGTAAGATAACAACAGTTCTTGGTGCTGCAGGCATCAATATATCATCTATGGCTAACCAGTCAAGAGGTGATTATGCATATTCTCTCTTAGATATTGAAGCATCTGCACCAGAGGCAGTAGTTGAAGAGCTTTCAGCAATTGAAGGTGTTATCAAGGTAAGAGTTATTAAGTAATCATATGTAATGATAATAATATCAAAGACCAGTCATTTGTTGTAACATTTGACTGGTCTTTCTTGTATTAAGGTTGTCTGAATGTTAAAATGTATCTAATATATGAAAGTATAGTACTTAAGTTAAATAGTGCGGATGGAGGTTAGTATGGCAGTAATAAGACCATTTGAATGTGTCAGACCGGCTGAGAAAGTGGCAGACAGAGTAGCAGCTCTTCCTTATGATGTGTATGATTCAAAGGAAGCAAGAGCAGAGGTGGAAAGAGAACCATTATCATTTCTTAAGATTGACAGGGCAGAGACCCAGTTTGATGAATCAGTTGATATGTATAGTGAGCAGGTATATAAGAAAGCCCATGATATGCTTATGGAAGCTATAGATGATGGAACATTTATAACAGATAAGGACAAGGCATATTATGTGTATGAGCTTACAATGGATGGAAGGACACAGACAGGAATTGTAGCATGTGCTTCTATTGATGATTATCTTAACAATATTATTAAGAAGCATGAGAACACAAGAGCTGATAAGGAATTAGACAGAATTAACCATGTTGATACATGCAGTGCCCAGACTGGTCCTATATTCCTGGCATACAGAGCTAATGCAGTAATAAGTGCAGAGGTTGCCAAAGCTAAGCAGGAAAAGCCTGTATACAGTTTTACAGCGGTTGATGGAATAAGACATCAGGTCTGGAAAATAAGCAGTAAAGAATCTGTAGAGGCTATAGAGAACGCATTTGCAGGAATCAACCAGATATATATTGCGGATGGACACCACAGGGCAGCTTCTGCTGTAAAGGTAGGTTTACGCAGAAGAGAAGCTAATCCGGGATATACAGGCAATGAAGAGTTCAATTATTTCCTGTCAGTATTATTCCCAGACGAAGAACTTATGATAATGCCATACAACAGGGTAGTAAAGGACCTGAATGGTTTAAGTGAAGAAGAGTTCATGGCAAAGATTAAAGATAAATTCACTGTAAGCGAGAGCAGCACACAGGTTGCACCTTCTAAGAAAGGTGAATTCGGAATGTATCTTGGCAGAAAATGGTACACACTCACAGCCAAAGAAGAAATCTTAAGCAGCGACCCGGTAGATGGCTTAGATGTAGCAGTACTCCAGAACAACGTCTTAGAGCCACTCTTAGGAATCCACGACCCTAAGACAGATAAGAGAATAGACTTCGTAGGCGGAATCCGCGGTTTAGGCGAGCTTGAGAGAAGATGTTCAGAAGATTGTGTCTTGGCATTCTCAATGTATGCAACATCAATAGGCGAATTATTCGCAGTAGCAGACGCAGGACTTCTTATGCCTCCAAAGTCAACATGGTTTGAGCCTAAATTAAGAAGTGGACTTTTTATACATAGATTCTAAGTGGATTTTATGTAATTTTGGTGTAGATGTGCTGGAGGGTGATGTGTATATATTTTCGTGCATGGTCTCATGATTCCTGCGCTTAGTGGGAGTAAATGCCGTTATCTGCAAAGTTTTTTACTGTGAACGAAAGCAAACGCGCTTCGCTTGAACGAGCTTTCATTCACAGCGCTTATGCATCTAACGGCATTAACTCCCACACAGCTCGTCATAAATCGACCACACACGAAAATATACACACATCACCGTCACTAAACTACAGACATAATATACAGAATTATTCAGCTGGAAGGAGAACGTTATGTTACATAATACTATTAATATAGATTTACCTTATAAAGAATTAGGAATAGAACAGAATGGGAGTGCGACGATAACTACATATATCAAAGACATTTTTCCTAAGGATCAGGATCCGTTTAAGAGGCCTCTTATTGTTATCTGTCCGGGTGGCGGATATAACCACCATTCTCCAAGAGAAGGAGAAGCTATAGCTATTAAGATGCTTGATATGGGGTATAATGCTGTTGTATTAAGATACAGTCTTACACCTGTTACGTATCCTGCACAGCTTTTTGAGGCAGCCTATACAATGAAGTATGTAAGAGATAATGCAGCAGAGTGGGATGTTGATCCTGACAAAATCATTATCGCAGGATTTTCAGCAGGAGGTCATGTTGCCGGACTTCTTGGAACCGGATGGAATTCAAAAAGACTTGATTATCTTCTGGAAAATGTACTTCACTGCAGCCATGAGTATGTTAAGCCTGATGGCATGCTGTTAGGTTATCCTGTAATTACATCAGGAATTGATGCACACAGGGCATCATTTGAGAGAAGTCTTGGGGAAAAATATGATGAGTTTATAGATGAAGTGTCTATAGAAAAGAGAGTGGATAAGGACACACCACCTGCATTCATATGGCATACATGTGAAGATAAGACAGTTCCGCTTGAAAATTCATTACTTATGGTAGAGGCGTTAAGAAAACATGAGATTCCGTTTGATTATCATGTATATGCTAAAGGTACTCATGGTCTTGGACTTGGCACACGAGAGACTGCGACTAAGAATATGGGACATTATGAACCACAGGTGTCATCATGGACGGAATGCTTTAAACAGTGGATGGGGGTAATGTATGAATAAAAACTTATACGGCCTGATGAACTGGCCGGAGATAGAGGGAATTGTATATGCAGAATGTGACAAGCCAAAGGAGCTGCTTGGTGCGCATGTTACAGGTAAGGGACTGCTTATACAGATAATGCGTCCTGATGCAGTGACAGTTAAGCTGCATATAGATGGCAGAAAAACTGCTGTTAATATGGAAAAGGTTGATGAATCTGGATTCTTTGCAGCACTTGTTTCATCTAAGAAAAAGCTTTCATACACTTATTCAGTGGAGAAGGTTAATGGAGAGGTCACAGAATATACGGACCCATATGCATTTGCAAATGTTACGAAACCGGAAGATTACAAAGCATTTCTTGCAGGAGAAGAGAAAAATGCAGCACATATATTCGGCGCTCATGAAAGAACTGTCAATGGCGTGAAGGGAGTGCTTTTTACTGTATGGGCACCTAAGGCACTCAGCGTAAGTGTTGTTGGAGAGTTTAACAAATACGACGGCAGAGTCCACTTAATGGAAAAAATTGGGGATACAGGAGTATTTGAACTGTTTATTCCGGGACTGGCAGCCGGATGCGGATATATGTATGAAATTAAGAGACAGGGTAAGGGGACTACAAGAAAGTTAGACCCTGTATCAAGACAGATATCATCAGTTCCAATTACTGCATCAGTGGTAAGTGATGAGAACATGTCTGATTCATATGCATGGAACGATGGGCTATGGATGATAAAGCGGAAGAAAGAAGCAGGAAAGAAGAAGCCCGTAACAGTATATGAGGTATCACTTACTGACTGGCTGAAAGAAAAAAGTGCAGATGAGCTCGTGGATTTTGTAAAGCAGGAGGGATATACACATGTATGTTTTCTTCCGGTTGCAGAGTATCTTAATGAGGAGATGAATGGATATTCGACATTGGGATATTTTGCGGTGACACACCGAACAGGCGGCAGTGATGCATTTAAAAAGCTGGTTGATGACTGTCATAATGCTGGAATTGGCGTAATAATGGACTGGAATGGTGCTTACTTTGGTACAGAAGCTAAGGGACTGTATGATTTTGACGGGGCAGATGCTTACGGATATCTTAAGCCATCACTAGAGAAGCATCCTGAGTGGGATGTTGTCACATTTGACTATAAGAAAGGTGCTGTAAGAAGTTTTCTTTTATCAAGCGTATTAATGTGGCTTAATGATTACCATATTGACGGCATCAGAATTGACGGTGTTGCTTCAATGCTTTACCTCGATTACGGTAAGCAGCCGGGTACATGGACACCTAACATGTATGGCGGCAATGAGAATCTTGACGCAATCGAATTTCTTAAGACTATGAACAAATGTATTGCTAAACGTGGCGACGGTTGTTTTACAATAGCAGAAGAATCAAGCGGCTGGTTTGGAGTTACTGCGGCAGATAATGATGACCCTCTTATGTTTACTTATAAGCAGAATAACTGCTGGACTAAGGATTTTCTTGAATTCATGGGAACTGATCCGCTGTTCAGAAAAGGTGAGTATGACAAGCTGACATATGGAATGCTCTATAATTACGGAGAGGATTTCATGCTCTCGCTCAATCATGATGATTTCAGGGAGAAAGCATTTGTGGATATGGTGTCAGGCAGTGATGAGAAGGCACATTTGTCAGATATCAGGGCTGCACTTGGATTCATGTATGCACATCCGGGAAGCAAGATGTTTGCAGCAGGACAGGATGCAGGACTTGAGAAATTCATGTCGGAGCTTAATAAGTTCTATGCGAAAAATGCGGCTCTATATGAGCTTGATAATGACCCGGATGGATTTATGTGGCTTGAGAATTCTAATCCGGAAGAGACTGTTATTGCAATGCAGAGAGCTGACAGTAAAGGTAATAAGCTTGTGGTTGCTGTGAATTTTACTCCTGTTAGGAGAGAAAATTACAGACTTCACGTTGATGTGCGTGGAAAGTATAAGGAAGTATTTAACAGTGAGTGGAAGAAGTTTGGTGGAGATGAGAATGTTAATGGACAGATTATCAAGTCAGATAATGACGGTGATGATATGGAATATATTGACATTACTCTGCCGGGACTTTCATTCATTATATATAACAGTGAGCCGTATACACAGCTTGAACTCGAGGAGCTTGCTGTATTAAAGAGGGCTGCAATTGCAAAGCAGGAAGCCATGAGAAAGGCAGCAGAGGCAGAAATGCTTGAACTTGCTGCAGCAGAGGAAGCAAAGCGGGCGGTTGAAGCAAGAAAACAGGCAGAGAAAGCCTGCATGGAAGCACTTCAGGCTAAGGAAGAAGCTGTAAGAAAGGCTGAGGAAGCAGCCCGTGCAAGTGAAGAGATTGATATAGAGACTAAGAAGAAGTTAGAGCAGCTTAAAAAGAAGATGAAATAATACAAAGGGGGATCAGCTATGGGATTCATAGGACTTGTGGCAGATGCAGCCACAACAATCCAGCAGGAAACAGATGAGATAACCAGATTCTTTTCTATTGCACATGTTAAGCAGCTTCTCAATGATTTAGGAAACTGGTCCGTTTCACTTATTGGTAAAATTGTTATTGCTGTCTTAATATGGTTTATTGGCAAGAAGATAATCAGGGTGCTTGATAAGCTTGTAAAGAAGATGCTGGACAGAAGCACGCTAGATAAAGGTGTTGTTAATTTTGTGGTATCAGTGCTTAAGTTTGTAATGTATGCAATACTTATCATGATAGTTGTGGATAAGCTGGGATTTCAGACGACATCACTGCTCACACTTTTTGGTTCTGCAGCACTTGCAATTGGTATGTCCCTGCAGGGAAGCCTTTCGAACTTTGCAGGAGGAATTCTTATTCTTATATTCAAGCCTTTTAAGGTTGGTGATTATATTATAGTCGGAACTAATGAAGGAACTGTAAAGTCTATAGAGATTCTTTACACAAGGCTTGTTACTATTGATAACAAAGTAGTAATGCTTCCGAACGGTTCACTTTCTAATTCAAGCATTGTTAATGTAGGCGCAGAGAATACAAGAAGAATTGATATCCAGATAGGAATTGGTTATTCATCAGATATTCCTAAAGCCAAGAAGCTTCTTGAACAGGTTATTAACAGCGAACAGGGAATACTTAAGGACAAGGATATTATGGTAGTTGTCAAGAGCCTTGATGAAAGCTGTGTAACACTTGAAACAAGAGCCTGGGTTAATACAGCAGACTACTGGAATGTAAGATTTAACCTGCTTGAAAGATATAAGAATATATTTGATGAGAATGGAATTGAGATTCCGTTCAATCAGATTGATGTACATATGAAGTAGTTTTTTTAATTAATATATATAGCTTAAGCAAAGGCTGTCCGGGCAAATACATGCCGTCCGGGCGGCCTTTTTACAATTTTTTTACAATATTTTTTATGTTAAATACTTGTATAATTGGCTTATTTATTATATTATAGTCAATATACGAAAGGGCGTGGTAGATATGATAGACAACAACACTCAATTTTTTAAGACTCAACCAGAGAAGACAATTTCAGTAGAAGGCATACTTGAGCAGGTATATCTTGCTCTTAAAGAGAAGGGGTACAATCCGGTTAACCAGATAGTTGGATATATTATGTCTGGTGATCCAACATATATTACAAGTCACAATAATGCAAGAAGTCTTATTATGAAGGCTGAGAGAGATGAACTTGTAGAAGAAGTTGTAAGATACTTTATAGAAGGTAAAGGCTTATAGTATGAGAATTATAGGCTTAGATGTCGGAACGAAGACTGTGGGAGTTGCCTTAAGTGATCCACTTGGGATAACTGCACAGCCTTTCGAGACGATAACAAGAAAAGATAATAACAAGTTACGAAGAACTTATGCCAGGATAGAACAGATTATATCTGAGTATGATGTGACTGAAATCGTGGTTGGTTATCCTAAGAATATGGACGATACTATTGGGGAAAGAGCGAAAGCTTGTGAAGAATTTGCAGCAGCACTGGAGAGACGTACAGGATTACCTGTTACACTGTGGGATGAGAGACTTACTACAGTTGAAGCAGATGAAGTCCTTGAAGAATGCGGGGTAAAGCGTGAGAACCGCAAGACGGTTATTGATCAGATTGCCGCTGTTTTTATTTTGCGTGGATACATGGAATCTAAGCAGAAGAACTAGAATTTTGGAGGATTTGTTTTTCATGGAAAGGCTTGAATTTATTGACGATAATGGTGAGAAGACACAATTTTATGTGATTGAAGAAACTAGAATTAATGGAATTAATTATCTGCTCGTATCAGAATCAGATGATGAGAATGAAGAAGCAGAAGCTTATATTCTTAAGGATACATCTGATGCGGCAAGTGAAGAGGCTGTTTATGAGTTTGTTGAAGAAGACAGTGAGCTTGAAGCGGTGGGCAAGGTATTTTCTGAGTTAATGGATGATGATGTTGAACTTAAATAAGGTGTGAGCCTTATTCATATTTTATATTTTATTTTTATTATGAGGTGTTTATGAAAAAAGCAGAGAATGCGTCTGTCAAGATTATACCTTTGGGAGGTCTTGAACAGATAGGAATGAACATTACTGCCATTGAATATGATGACAGTATTGTTGTTGTGGATTGTGGTTTATCTTTCCCAGAGGAAGATATGCTTGGTATTGACCTTGTTATTCCTGATGTTACTTATCTTAAGGAGAATCTTGACAAGGTTAAAGGATTCGTTATAACTCATGGACATGAGGATCATATCGGAGCTATTCCTTATGTACTGAAAGATGTTAATGTTCCAATATATGCAACAAAGCTTACTATGGGACTTATTGAATCAAAGCTTAAGGAACATAATATGTTAAAGGCAGTTAAGAGAAAGGTTGTCAGATATGGACAGTCTGTTACTCTTGGTGATTTCAGGGTTGAATTCATAAGAACCAACCATAGTATTGCAGATGCAGCAGCACTTGCTATATATTCTCCAGCCGGCATTATTGTTCATACAGGAGATTTTAAGGTTGATTATACTCCTGTATATGGAGACCCAATTGATCTTCAGCGATTAGGCGAACTTGGAAAGAAAGGTGTACTTGCACTTATGTGTGACAGTACTAATGCGATAAGACCTGGTTTTACTATGTCAGAGAGAACTGTAGGTGCTACATTTGAAAAAATATTCAATGACAATAAGAACAGCAGAATTATTATCGCAACATTCGCATCTAATGTAGACAGAGTACAGCAGATTATCAATTCAGCAGTTAAGTATGGAAGGAAAGTCTGCGTTGAAGGCCGAAGCATGGTTAATATCATTGAAGTTGCTGAGAACCTTGATTACCTTAAGATTCCGGAAGGAACCCTTATTGAGACAGACGAGATGAAGAATTATACACCAGAGCAGATTGTACTTATTACAACCGGTAGTCAGGGTGAGTCTATGGCAGCTCTTTCAAGAATGGCAGCTAACCTTCACAGAAAGGTTTCTATCCAGCCGGGCGACTGCGTAGTATTTTCATCAACTCCTATACCTGGTAATGAGAAGTCAGTAGCCAAAGTTATTAATGAGCTTGGTATGAAGGGAGCTAAGGTTATATTCCAGGATACACATGTATCAGGACATGCATGTCAGGAAGAGATTAAGCTTATATATTCTCTTGTAAAGCCTAAGTATTCAATTCCTGTCCATGGTGAATACAGACACCTTGTTGCGCAGAGAGATGTTGTTATGTCACTTGGATATGACAAGGATCATGTTATTATTGCCAAATCAGGAGATGTGTTAGAACTTAATGATGAGCATGCACAGGTTGTTGATCATGTACAGACAGGAGCTATTTTTGTTGATGGACTTGGCGTAGGTGATGTAGGAAATATTGTATTAAGAGACAGACAGAACCTTGCAGAGAATGGTATTATTATTGTTGTTCTTACACTTGAGAAATATACTGGACAGCTTATAGCAGGTCCGGATATTGTTACAAGAGGTTTTGTGTATGTAAGAGAGGCTGAAGAGCTTCTTGATGAAGCAAGAGCAATTGTGTCTGATTCAGTAGACAGATGCCTTGATAAGAACATTACTGACTGGAGTAAGATTAAGAATATTATTAAGGACGATTTAAGTGAGTATCTCTGGAAGAAGATTAAGAGAAATCCAGTGATACTTCCAATCATTATGGAAGCTCAGGTTTAATCTATGCGTAGGATTGATGAACTTAAGAAGGAAATCATTCACGAGATTCTTAATAGTGAAGAATACAGGGAATATAGAAGACTGCAGAATGAGATTGACAGAATACCAGATCTTAAGAGACAGATTGATGAATTCAGAATGAAAAATTTCATGCTGCAGAACTCGCCTGATGGACAGAATTTATTTGAGGCGATGGAAAATCTTAATAAAGAATATGCGGATATGAGGAATCAGGATATAGTTAACAGATATCTTATGACAGAAATCACATTTTGCAGATATATGAGTGATATATTCAAGGATATAGCAGAGGTGATTGACGTAGACCTTGATTTTTTAGGGTGAATCATATATAGTGTAGCTTATTAAGGAAGAGGAGATGCAGGTTTTATGAGCAATAAATCAATCAGAATGCTGATATCAGTATCACTGAATGTATTAATAATTGTATTAGGAATATATCTTGTATTTATCGCAGGAAGCAGGGCATATTCATTTGGTGAGAAAGTATTTAATGAGCAGTCAATTGATTCAGAAGATAATGCCCGTACAGTTGAAATTACTATAACAACAGATATACAGCCTAAGAAACTTGCAGAACTTCTTTATGATAAAGGACTTGTGAGTGATAAGACAATAGCGTTTTTCCAGATTCAGTTCTCAGATTATAAGGGAAAGTTTGTCGGTGGAACATATGAGGTTAATACCGGAATGACGCCTACAGATATTATGGAAGTTCTGTCACAGACTGACAGTGAGGAAGAATAGCTGATTGAAAGGGAATATATGATAGTCAATGAAAGAGTAGTTGCTTACATTAATTCTCTTAATTGTGGTAATTCTGATATATGTAATACAATTGAAAAAGAGGCGATTGCGGATGAAGTCCCAATCATTAGAAAAGAGATGGGTAATTTGCTGAAAGTGCTGTTACAGCTTGTACAGCCTGAAAGAATTCTGGAAGTTGGAACAGCAGTAGGTTACTCATCTATTCTTATGAGTGAGAATATGCCACATAATTGCACGATTACTACAATAGAGAATTATGATAAAAGGATACCGGTTGCGAAGAACAATTTTAAGAGAGCTGGCAAAGAGGATGTAATTACACTCATAGAAGGTGATGCCCTTGAAGTGCTAAAGACGCTTGATGGTCCATATGATTTTATATTCATGGACGCAGCTAAAGGGCAGTATATTAATTATCTGCCTGATATTAAGCGGGTTCTTAGAAAGGGCGGACTTCTTATATCAGATAATATTCTGCAGGAGGGTGAGATAGTTGAATCCCGATATGCAGTTACAAGAAGAAACCGAACAATTCATGCAAGAATACGCGAATATGTATATGAGCTTACACATTCTGAGGATTTCGTGACATCTATTGTGCCTATCGGTGATGGGATTACATTGAGCGTAAAGCAGTAATATAAAAATGCAGTGCTAAAGCAGCGCGGAAATGAGGATAATATGGCAGGACATATGTATAATGGCAGAGAAACAGAGCTTCTCATACCAGCAAGCAGTCTTGAGGTTTTAAAGATAGCAGTAATATTCGGTGCAGATGCCGTATATATCGGTGGTGAAGCATTTGGATTAAGAGCTAAGGCTAAGAATTTTTCAATAGAAGATATGAAAGAGGGCGTTAAGTTCGCCCATGAAAGAAATGTTAAGGTTTATGTTACAGCTAATATTCTGGCACATAACTATGACCTTGAGGGGGCAAGAGCTTACTTTGAGGAGCTTAAGGAAGTGGGTCCTGATGCACTTATTATATCTGATCCGGGAATGTTCACAATAGCAAAGGAAGTGCTTCCTGATACAGATATCCATATCAGTACACAGGCTAACAATACTAACTATATGACATATAATTTCTGGTGGAACCAGGGTGCAAAGCGAGTGGTTTCAGCAAGAGAATTATCGCTTGAGGAGATTAAGGAGATAAGAGCACATATCCCTGAAGAGATGGAGATTGAGACATTCATGCATGGCGCAATGTGTATCTCATATTCAGGAAGATGTCTGTTATCAAGCTTCCTTGCAGGAAGAGATGCAAACAGGGGTGCATGTACGCATCCATGCCGCTGGAAGTATGCAGTTGTTGAGGAGAACAGACCGGGACAGTATATGCCTGTATACGAGAACGAGAGAGGAACATATATATTTAACTCTAAGGATTTGTGTATGATTGAGCATATTCCAGAGATGGTAAGCTCAGGTATCGATTCATTTAAGATAGAAGGCCGTATGAAGACAGCTCTGTATGTTGCAACTGTTGCAAGAACTTACAGACTTGCTATTGATGATTTCATAGAAGACCCTGAGAAGTATAAGGCCAGAATCCCATTCTATAAGAGTGAGATAAGCAAATGTACTTACAGACAGTACACAACAGGCTTCTTCTTTGGAAAGCCGGACGAGAATACACAGATATATGACAGCAACACATATATCAGGGAATACACATATCTTGGTATCGTAGGAGATGCTAACGAGCAGGGACTTTACCATATTGAGCAGCGTAACAAGTTCTCAGTTGGCGAGACAATTGAGGTTATGAAGCCAGACGGACAGAATATAGAAGTTACAGTCAAGCGTATTGTTGACGAGAATGGAAAGGACATGGAGAGCTGTCCACATCCTAAGCAGAACCTCTATATTGACTTAGGAATCCAGCTTGACAAGTATGATATCTTAAGACGCCAGGAAGAAGAGACAGAAGTTAACAGTTAAATTAAAGAGACAGTTGGATAGGCAATTAAAGGCACCTTTACACATATTATATATAAAAATGTGTAGGGGTGCCTTTTTGAAAACATTTGAAAAACCGTTATCGGCACAGGAAGAGAAAGAACTGCTGATAGAATTACACAATGGCAATAGTGCGGCACGCAATGTTCTTATTGAAAAGAACATGCGTCTGGTTGCTCATATAGTGAAGAAATATACCTCTACGGAACGTGATTACATTAATGAAGATCTGATTTCAGTGGGAACAATAGGTCTTATAAAGGCTGTTGATTCATTTGACATAGAAAGAAACGTAAGATTTGCCACATATGCTGCCAAATGTATAGACAACGAGATTCTTATGCTTTTCCGTCAGGATAAAAAGAAAGAACGGGAAGTGTCGCTGAACGAGCCTATAGGAAAGGACAAAGAGGGAAATGAGATAAGCCTTAAGGACATAATTGGCGAGGATTCAGGAAGAAAACAGCCGGATGCAGTAGAAGATTATATGTTTTATGAGCAGATAAAGTGTATATATGGTAATATAAAAAAGGTGCTTGCACCAAGAGAGATAGAGATACTAAAATACAGGTATGGGCTTTTTGGTGCAAAAGAATGTACACAGAATGAGCTTGCTGACAGACTTGGTATAAGCAGGAGTTATGTGAGCAGGATAGAGAAAAAGGCACTTGGCAAATTAAGAGGAGTGCTTATAGAACGAAAATTAATGTAACAGGAGACAACATTTATATTACAATATAGTCAGGAGGACAGGTCATGGAGATTACAGATGCTAAAGTAATAGCTGAAAGATTATCTAAGGTAAGAGATATTATGAAGACAGAATGCGTTGATATATATGTGGTTGTTACAGGTGACTATCATATATCAGAGTATGCCGGTGATTACTTTAAAGAAAGAGAATTTATTACAGGATTCACAGGCTCAGCCGGAACTGCCGTAATAACACAGAATGATGCAAGGCTTTTCACTGACGGAAGATATTTCGTGCAGGCTGAAAAGCAGATAGAAGGGACAGGCTTTTCACTTATGAGAGTTGGTGCACCGGGCGTTATGAATGTGACTCAGTACTGCGAAAGCATCATTAAAGACGGAATGCGCTTAGGTTTTGATGGAAGAACAATGCCGGCAGAAGAAGGAACAGAGTTTACCGATATATGCAGGAAGACAGGAGCAGACTGCCTGTATGATTTTGATGCGATAGAGAGAATCTATGAGGACAGAGCAGAATTTCCACACACTAAGGCATTCTCTCTTGATGAAGAGTACTCAGGAGAAAGCATAGAAAGCAAGCTTACACGCATAAGAAAGTACATGGATAATAAAAATGCTGATGTACACATCATGGCAACTCTTGACGACATATGCTGGACATTTAACATAAGGGGACTCGATGTTGAGTGTAACCCTGTAATTATGGCGTATTCAGTGATAACTAAGAATAATGCATATCTTTATACAGATGATGACAGATTCGATGATAAGACATTTGCAATATTAGAAAAAGCAGGAGTGAGGATTCAGCCATATGATAAGCTTTATGATGATATTGCCGGCATGAGTGGAAATGTGCTTATTGATAAGAAACGTGTCAACATGCGTATATATAAAGAAGTTATATCTGCTGGCAATGCAGAAGTGGTGCTTGCTGATAATCCAGCAATGCTTTTTAAAGCGGTAAAGAATGAAACAGAGATAAAGAATCTGTACAGTGTACATGTTGACGATGGCGTGGCTGTGACAAAATTCATATTTTGGCTTAAGAAAAATGTAGCTTCAGGCAATATAACAGAAGCAGGTGCGGCAGAATATCTTGATAATCTGAGAAGCAATATAAAAGATTACATAGAACTGAGTTTTGACACAATCAGTGCGTATAATGCCAATGCAGCAATGATGCATTACCATGCAGATGAAACTAATGCTGTGGTGTTAAAGCCAGAGGGGATGCTGCTTGTAGATTCAGGCGGACAGTATCTGAGAGGAACAACTGATATAACAAGAACGATTGCACTCGGACCTGTTACAGACAAGATGAAGATGTACTACACACTGACGCTTAAAGGAATGTTAAGTCTTGCAAATGCAAAGTTTTTAAAGGGTTGCAACGGCTACAGCCTTGATATACTTGCGAGAGCACCACTGTGGAATGTCGGAATGGATTACCGTTGCGGAACAGGGCATGGAATAGGCTATCTTCTTAATGTGCATGAGAGTCCTAATGGATTTCGATGGAAGCATAATCCGGGAAAGAACGATCTTGCAGTTATAGAAGAAGGTATGGTTACCTCTGATGAGCCAGGTGTATACATTGAGGGTGAGTTCGGCATAAGAATTGAAAATGAAATAGTATGCCAGAAAGACTTCGACAATGAATATGGCACATTTTTAAAGTTTGACATGCTCACTGTTGTTCCTATAGATTTAGAGCTGGTTGATATTAATTATCTTGACACTGTAGATATTGAGCGGCTGAACAACTATCAGGAAAGAGTATATAAGACACTTGAACCGTATTTTGATGGAGAAGAAAAGGTTATGTTAAGAGAGGCAACAAGACCAGTAGGAGTGTAATATGGAATTAAAAGAATTTTCACATAAGGGTGAAGTTATTGAGAAGGAGATTAAGAAAGAGTTCAGGTTCATGGGGCGTACAATTAAGAAACGCAGGGTTGGACTTCTTATTGCAGCAATCGGAGTAATAGCAGCAATGGTTGTAGCACTTTTTATCCGTTCACAAAGGTTTGATGTGTGGGATTATGTCACAATAAGCTATAATGGTGCTAACGGCTATGCAAGCCCGGAATTTACGCTTAACAAAGACAAGCTATACAAAGAACTTATGGGAAAAAGCAATGACCCAGACAAGTCATACAATGTTAAAATGCTTATTGCATCGATAGACATATCTTCAGAGGCAGCAGATGTTTCTAACGGTGATACATATAAGGTAAGACTTGATGCTGACAAAAAATATGAGGATGCTGTCGGGATAAGTATAAGCAGTGGTAATAAAAAGATAAAGGCATCGGGAATATCTAAGGGAACATCTGTTGAACTGTTTGACAGGCTGGATGTTATGTTTACAGGGGTAAGTCCGGAGGCTAACGTTGTCATAACCAACAATTGGGATGATGAGTACCTCGCAGGTCTTACGTTTACTGCAGACAAGAAGAATAATATAAGTTATGGCGAATCAGTTAAGATAACATGTAATGTATCATATGAAGAGATTGCGAGACATGGATTCCTTGCACAGAATATGGAGGCTTCATATAGTGCAGACAAGCTGCCGGGATATATCGACGATGTGTCTAAGATAGACAGGAGCGTTATAGAGCAGGTGGGCAAAGAAGTGCTTGATACAATTACGGTTGAAACAGCAGATACAACATTTCATATGCTGTATAAGGCAACAAAGGATACTTCATATCTGTACCACATTAATGAGGAAACAGCCAGTGCTGCGAAGATTGTCTCAACATATTTCCTTTCAAGAAAGGGAATTGCCGGTGATAACAATAACTACGTATACATAATTGCCCAGGCAACAATATCAGATTCGGAAGACAGCAAAACTGTCTACTTCGCATTTTCATACAGCAATACATATCAGAATGTTGATGGCACATTTGACATGAACCACGATAATGAAAGTAAGAGATACATATGCAGCACGGATTATGATGCTCTGTACAATGAGTGTATCGGCAGCAAGAGTGAAAATTATACTATAAAAGAGGTTAAATAGCTGTTTGTATAATGTATTCTGTTGTGATATAATTTATTTATAAATGCGCTAATAGCAGGGGGGATTAGCCTGCGGAAAGAGGTTGAAGGTGAATTATAGAAAGAAAGTTAGATTGGGCGATGTTCTGGTTAAGAAGGGAATAATAGATGAGAACCAGCTGCAGACAGCACTTTCAAGACAGAGAGAGCAGGGCAAGATGCTTGGAGAGATGGTTATAGCACTTGGATATGCTAACCAGAAAGATATTAATGAAGCTCTTTGTGACAGTCTTGGAATTGATTATGTTGATATGAGAGAGACAGAAGTAAGTGACGATGTTCTTTCTCTGCTTGATGAGAGTATTATGAGGAAATATACTCTTGTTCCGTTAGGTGATGCACCGGATAATCCGGGTGCTATAAGAGTTGCGATGGCAGATCCTACTAACATACTTGCTATGGATGATATCAACATTGTAACTGGAAAGCAGGTTGTTCCTGTCCTTGCTAATGCTACAGATATTAATGCATTCTTTGATAAAGCATTTGGACAGAAGCAGGCCCAGAGTATCGTTGACCTGTATAAGAAAGAGCAGGGCGAGACTGTAAGGGAAGAGACTAAGGAAGATAAGGCAAGACGAGAAGAGATAGAGAATGCTCCTATCGTTCAGCTCATTAACAGTGTTATTGAGCAGGCTGTACGACAGAGAGCTTCCGATATACATATTGAACCAATGGAGAAGGATATCCGCGTACGATACAGAATTGATGGTAACTTAAGAGAGATTATCCAGTATGATAATACTCTTCTTGGAGCTATCACAACACGTATCAAGATTATGTCAGGAATGGATATCTCTGAGAAGAGAAAGCCACAGGATGGACGTATTACAATTACTGTAGATGGACGTGAGTATGATATCCGAGTATCTAACCTTCCTACAGTATATGGCGAGAAGTGCGTTATGCGAATTGCTTCCAAGGAAGGCTTCAACATTGATAAATCAAAGCTTGGACTTACACCAGCGGATCTTAAGGTATTTGATGATATTTTAAAGAATCCACATGGAATCATCCTTGTAACAGGACCTACAGGTTCTGGTAAGTCTACAACACTTTATACAGCTTTAAGTGAACTTAATACAGAAGATGTTAATATCATAACTGTTGAAGACCCAGTCGAGGCTAACATTGATGGTATCAATCAGGTTCAGGTTAATAACAAAGCCAACCTTACATTTGCAACTGCCTTAAGATCAATCTTACGACAGGATCCGGATATTATCATGATCGGTGAGATCCGAGATGGTGAGACCGCCGAGATTGCGGTACGAGCTTCTATCACAGGTCACCTTGTTGTCAGTACACTGCATACTAACAGCACAGCAAGTTCTGTCGCTCGTCTTGAGGATATGGGTATTGAGTCATACCTGATTGCTGATTCACTTGTTGGTATTATCGCCCAGCGACTTGTAAGAAAGCTGTGCGACTGCAAGATGCCTAAGGAAGCAACTGCATCAGAGAAGCATATGCTTGGACTTAATCCTGATGAACCATATACAATATATGAGCCATGTGGCTGTAAGCTGTGTAATGGAACAGGATACTATGGACGACTCGGTATATATGAGATTATGAAGATAACTCCACCAATTAAGAGACTTATCTCAAAACATGCCGGAGCAGAAGAGATTAAGAACCAGGCTATAAAAGAAGGAATGAATACTCTTAAGATGGCTGCTATCAATGCAGTTAAACAGGGGGTAACAACAATAGCTGAGATGGTAAGGGCTACATATGAGGCAGAGGAAGATGACTCGCAGCCTAATCCTAATGCAGCTAAAGCGTCAGGTTCAGATATAGAACACATTGAACTTGAACAGATTAATTAATAAACAATACACAGATTAATTAATAAACAATACAATGGGGGCAAAAATGTTATTTACAATTGAAGAATTACTAACTATAGCGAAAGAAAAGAAAGCGAGTGATGTCCATATGACAGTTGGACTTCCACCAAGAATCAGAATTAATGGAGAGCTTGTTGATCTTGATTATCCTAAGATGACACCGGCTGACTGTGAAGAACTGATTCTGTCCATAATGGATGAAAGGCAGAAGGAACTGTTTAAGGACAGGGGCGAACTCGATTTCTCTTTCTCGTCCCCTAATGTAGGAAGATACAGAGTTAACGTATTCAGGCAGAGAGGTTCAGTTGCGTGTGCAATGCGAGTTGTAGGAACAGTTATTCCTAAGCCGGAAAGTCTTGGAGTTCCTAAGTCAGTTATAGAATTATATGCCAAGAAGAGAGGACTTGTTCTTGTAACAGGACCTACAGGTTCCGGTAAATCTACAACACTTGCTTCTCTGATTGACAGAATCAATGATAATCGTAATGCACATGTAATAACACTTGAAGACCCGATTGAGTATCTTCATTCGCATAGAAAAGCAATGATTAATCAGAGAGAAATTGGTCTTGATACGCATTCATATGCTGATGCACTCCGTGCAGCACTGCGAGAAGATCCTGATGTAATTCTTGTAGGAGAGATGCGAGACTTAGAGACTATCTCAACAGCCATAACGGCAGCAGAGACAGGTCATCTTGTATTCTCGACACTGCATACAATTGGTGCGGCTGCAACAATTGACCGTATCATCGATGTATTCCCTCCGCATCAGCAGCAGCAGATAAGAATCCAGCTTGCCGTAGTACTTGAAGCTGTTATATCACAGCAGCTTATCCCTACAGCCGACAAGCATGGTCGAGTAGCTGCATTTGAAGTAATGCACGGAACAATTCCAATCAAGAACCTTATTCGTGAGGCTAAGACATACCAGATATCAAGTGTCCTCCAGACAGCAAGAAAAGAAGGTATGCTTTCGATGGATGACGCGCTGCTTGACCTTTATAACAAAGGCCTTATCAATGCAGAGAATGCAATGGGTTATGCACAGGATGTTAACTATGTTGCTAAGAGAGTTAATCAGTATTATTGATTCTTTAAGGAAAACTGAAGAATAATGGAATTGTAATTAGATTGAATAATCGAATTAAAAGAGAATTAAAAGATATAAAGCAATGCTGGCACGGATGTGCTGGTGTTGCTTTTTTGCGTTGTGGGTAGCTTGTGGTTGTGGGGAGGCAAGTGTGGATTGGATGCGTGTCGGATTAGACGTTGAAGCGGCGGGAAAGCAGGCAGAAGTCCAAAAGGAGCAAGAAAGCGTGACGGATTGGATGTTGAAGCTGCGGTGAAGCAGGCTGAGGTCCAAAAGGAGCAAGAAAGCGTGACGGATTGGACGTTGAAGCTGCGGGAAGCATGGCAGAAATCCAAAAGGAGCAAGAAACCGTGGTGGATTGGACATTAAAGCTGCGGGAAGCATGTGGAAGTCCAAAAGGAGCAATAAAGCGTGACGGATTGGACGTTGAAGCTGCGGGAAGCATGTGGAAGTCCAAAAGGAGCAAGAAAGCGTGACGGATTGGATGTTGAAGCTGCGGGAGGCATGGCAGAAGTCCAAAAGGAGCAAGAAATCGTGACGGATTGGACGTTGAAGCTGCGGGAGGCATGGCAGAAGTCCAAAAGGAGCAAGAAATCGTGGTGGATTGGACGTTAAAGCTGCGGGATGCATGGCAGAAGTCCAAAAGGAGTAAGAAACCGTGGTGGATTGGACGTTGAAGCTGCGGGGAAGCAGGCAGAGGTCCAAAAGGAGTAAGAAAGCGTGACGGATTGGACGTTGAAGCTGCGGGGAAGTAGGCAGAAGTCCAAAAGGAGTAAGAAAGCGTGGTGGATTGGATGTTGAAGCTGCGGGAAGCATGTGGAAGTCCAAAAAGAGCAAGAAAGCGTGACGGATTGGACGTTAAAGCTGTGGGAGGCATGTGGAAGTCCAAAAGGAGCAAGAAAGCGTGACGGATTGGACGTTAAAGCTGCGGGGAAGCAGGCAGAGGTCCAAAAGGAGCAAGAAAGCGTGACGGATTGGACGTTAAAGCTGTGGAAGGCATGTGGAAGTCCAAAAGGAGCAAGAAAGCGTGACGGATTGGACGTTGAAGCTGCGGGGAAGCAGGCAGAAGTCCAAAATGTACGAGTAATCCTGGCAGATTGTACATAAAGAAAAAATAAAGGAGATGAGCTGAAATTATAGTGTAATTCCCCACTTTTAGTATGTAGTCATGAATTGCCAAAATGTGGTATATATGTAAGAGAAATTTTATGTCTAATTAATTGTTTGTTAATTTTGATAAAATTATTGTCATAAATTGGACGGTGTGTTATACTAAACGCACAAAAATGATTCTACTTGGAATGGGGAGTGTGATATGGAAACATTTTCATACAAAGCGGTAGACGCTTCGGGAAAAGATGTTAAAGGAGCTGTGGAAGCCGAGAGCAGGGATGAAGCAGCCAGAAAGATAAAGGAACAGGGTTTCACGCCTGTGTCAATTGCAAAACAGGGGGCACTTGATAAGGATGTGAATGTGTCTTTTTTAGGTAAAAAGAAGATACCAGCCAGAGACATGAGTGTATTCTGTAGACAGTTTTCAAGTATTCTTAAAGCGGGTGTCAGTGTTATCAATGCTTTGGAGATGCTTTCAGAACAGACAGAGAATAAGAAGTTACAGGAAGCAATTAAGAGAACACAGGACAGCGTAGAGAAAGGTGAGACCCTTTCGGATTCTATGAAACAGAATGAAGAGTTTCCAAGTATCCTTGTAGATATGGTTAAAGCCGGTGAGGCATCAGGAAGTCTGGAGAATTCTCTTACAAGAATGGCTATTCAGTTCGAGAAGGATGCTAAGTTAAAGGGTGTTGTTAAGAAAGCAATGATGTATCCAATAGTTCTTCTGTGTGTAATGATTGGTGTAATTATTGTAATGCTTACATTCGTTATCCCAAGCTTTATGACAATGTTTGAAGACCTCGACAGTGAATTGCCAGTCACAACAAGAGCAATTCTTGCAATGAGTAACAGTCTTAAGCATTACTGGTTCATATACATAATTGTTATTGTAGGAATTGTTGTGGGAATTAAGCTATATGGTAATACAGATGCTGGTAGACATAATCTTGATAAGTTAAAGTTAAAGATTCCGGTATTCGGATTATTACAGACCAAGTCGGCATGTGCTTCATTTGCAAGAACAATGAGTACATTGTTACAGGCAGGTATGCCTATGATTGATGCACTTGAGATATCGGCATCAACCATGAAGAATGTATTGTTCTATGATGGACTGGAAAAGGTTAAGAATGGTGTGTCACTTGGTTTACCATTATCTAACCAGTTAAAGTCCACAGGATTATTTCCACCTATGGTCGTACATATGGTAGGTATCGGTGAGGAGACAGGTAATGTTGAGGAGATGTTAACTAACTCAGCAGTATATTATGAGGAAGAAGTAGAAGTCCAGACACAGACACTTACTTCACTTATGGAACCAATTATTATAGTACTTATGGCGTTAGTAGTAGTAATGCTTATAATGGCAATCTACCAGCCAATGATTCAGCTCTATAATACACTGGGTAATTCTTAATTAAGTATATACAATCTGATAGTCAGGTCGCTTATGATGTCAGATTTATATAAATATATTTCAAAAGGGAGATATGAAACATGAAAAAAACACAGAAAAAATTAGGTAACAAAGGTTTCTCTTTAGTAGAGCTTATCGTAGTTATCGCCATCATGGCAGTACTTGTTGGTGTATTAGCTCCAACACTTATCAGAAATGTTGAGAAGTCAAGAGAGTCAACAGACCTTCAGAATCTTGATTCTATCAGACAGTCAGTTGTGACTGCAGTTTCAACTGAAGCAGTAGCAAAAGAATTAGATACAACTAATGGAAATGTTGTTGCATATGATGATATTAAGAGTACTGCATCAGGTTTAGCTAAAGCTTTATATGATGAAATGAATGAAGATAGTACACTTGGCGTTACAATGAAATCTGCTGCTGCTTCAAAGGATACAAATTCTATTCAGATTAAGATTACAAGTAATGGTAAGGTTTCAGTTGGCGTATATACAGCTGCACCAACTACAACTACAGATGGCACAGTTGTTGCATGTGCAAGAACAAAGTCAACTAACTTTATATCTCAGTAAAGAGGATTAATTAATGCAATACGAATTACCACTGTACTTCATTATCTTTCTATACGGTACCGTATTCGGAAGTTTTTTGAACGTACTGATTTACAGATTACCATTAAAAGAGAATATAGCTACAGAACATTCGCATTGTATGACATGTGGTGAGAAAATCCAGTGGTATGATCTCATACCACTGGTGAGCTACATAATACTTGGAGGGAAATGTAGACACTGTAAGACAAAGATATCAAAGCAATATCCAATCATTGAAGCGACCAATGGAATTGCTTATGTGATAATCTTTATTGTGAATGGATTTAATCCGTTAAGCATACTTATGTGCTTTGCGTTTTCAATATTTCTTGTTATCTCAGTCATTGACTGGAGAACGTTTGAGATACCATTTTCACTTAATATTGCAATTGGTGTCTTGGCGGTAATAAGAATCATACTTGATTACAAAAACCTATTAGACTATCTAATAGGGTTTTGTATTATAAGTGGATTTATGCTCATATGTCTGTATATCGGACGGGCAATTAAAGGCATTGACGCTTTCGGTGGTGGAGACATCAAGCTGATGGCGTTTGCAGGATTATTCTTAGGATGGAAGTGCATTATCCTGGCATTTCTGATTGGCTGCATCTTGGGTGCAGTCATTCATTCCATCCGTATGAAGGTCACAAAAGCTGAGCATGTACTTGCTTTTGGACCATATCTGTGTGCAGGGCTTACAATAGCCATGCTTTTCGGTACGAATATAATTAACTGGTATCTTTCACTTATGGCGTTCTAAGCATGAGAGAAAGAACAGCGAATTTATATATATATTTATTAACTAGAATGAATAGCTTATTATGTGGGGAGCTGGATAGGAGGATTTTATGGCTGCAGTTAAAGCCAAAGGTAAATTGGTAAGTATCGTTATTAATAACGAGTATATTAAGATATGTGAAATCACTAAAACAGGTAAGAATGTTATAGTTCATAAGACAGTAACAATACCTACTCCTGAAGGATGCTATGAGGATGGCATTCTTGAAAATATACCTAATCTTGCAAGTGCTATTAAAGCAGTAATGGATGAGCACAGATTTGCATCTAAAGATGTTGCATTCTCAGTAAGTTCTCCTAGACTTGCTACTAAGGAAGTTCTTATTCCTAATGTAAAGGGAGATAAAGTCGGTAAGATTGTACAGGCTAATGCAACAGAATATTTCCCAGTTAATATGGATGAGTATATTATCCAGCATACAATTCTTGAAAAAGTAGAAGATTCAGGACAGGACAAGTTAAAGCTCATGGTAGCGGCAGTTCCTTCAGAAGTTGCTGAATCATACTATAATCTTGCTAAGACTATGGGACTCAAGATTGCATTTATCGATTATGTAGGTAACAGTACATATCAGATTATGAAGCAGCAGATTGGACCAGAAGTCAGTCTTGTTATTCAGGTTGAGAACGACAGTACAGTAATCAATATATTCAAAGAAAATGTGTTACAGCTCCAGAGAATGGTTCCATATGGTAAATCAATGCTTGTTAATGCAGTTATGGAAAGATATGAATTAAAATACGATGCTGCTACTGCAAAGCTTCAGAATGAAACACTTCTTCATTCAAGATTTGATGGAGATGAGGTTACAGAGTCGTTAAGATATATGGCAAGCAATATCAACCGAGTTATTGACTACTATGTATCACGTAACAGAGTATCAATCCAGAAAGCATATTTAATTGGACATTCAACAACAATCAAGGGCTTTGCAACGCTTCTTTCTAATGAGCTTAATATGCCGATTGAGAAGGTAGAGACTCTTAAGAATATTGCGATGGATAAGAAGGCATATGTTGAGGAGGCAACTCTTACAAGTTATGTAACTAACTTAGGTGCTGTTATTGATCCGGTTGATTTCGTTCCTAAGAGAATGATTGATTCAGGCGTTAAGAAAGAGAATACTAAGACACTTGTTATCGCACTTATTGGTGCTGTAGTTGTAGCGGCAGCACTTGTGCTTGTTCCTCTTGGAAGAGTGGTTGTGCTTAATGCTGAGATTTCTAAGCTTAATAAGAGTATAGATAAGCTTAGTTCAATTAATGATATTGTCAATGAATATTATGCAGCTAAAGATGAGAATAATGATATTAAAGCATTTGCAGCACTTACAGCTGACAGTGATGATTCATTACAGGATTTTGTGGATTATCTTGAGAAGAACATGCCATCTGATGTTGTTATAAGCAGCTTTAATATTACGTCTGGTGCAGTTTCTATTTCTGGTAAGGCTGGAAGTAAGGCTTCTGTAGCCAAGTTCATACAGCAGTTACAGAAAAGTCCATCAGTTATTAATGTTGATGTGCCTACCATTTCAGAGAGCAAAGATAATGCAGGTTCCGTTGAAGCTACATTCTCTCTGACATGTACATTTGTTGGAACAACATCTGCAGATAATAATAGTACTAGTAATAAAACAAAGTAGGAGGTGGGACAGATGGATAAGTTAAAAGGAATGTTAAAAATCTCAGAAAGAGATAAAAAATTATTACTTATAGTTGCAGCTGCATTGATAGTAGTGCTTGCATATTTCTTTGGATATCAGAATCTGTCTTCACAGGCAGATGATTTGTCGTCAAGGAAATCAAAGCTTGAAGTTACTCAGCGAGATTTGAAAGAAAAGAATAATAATAAAGATAAATATTTAGCTGATACTACTAAGCTTCAGACAGAGAACAGGTCAGCACTTTCAAGATTTGATTCAGGAAGTACACAGCCTAATACTATTAATTTCTTTATTAAGACAGAAGGCGTAACTGGAGTGTGGGTAAAGAGTCTTGCTCTTTCACCAACAACTTCTATATACAGATTCGGACAGGTTGCATCAAGCAATGTAAATGGTGGTTCAGCATATTCTTCTAATATGTCAGGATATAAGTCAACAATTAACATTGCTTACGAATCAGACTATAGTCAGTGGAAGCATTTTATAGATTATATCAATACATATTCTAATAAGACTACAATTGATGCACTGACATCATCTTATAATGATGCTACAGGTATTGTTACAGGAACAGTTTCTATATCTTTATATGCTGTTGAAGGCAGTGACCGCAAATTTACTGAACCAACATTTGATGTAAAGACAGGAACAGATAATATTTTCTCAGAGAATGCTGCTAATTAAAGATTATATTTAGGGAGAGGGATATGATAATGTCATATAAGAAACGAAAATTCAATAATCGAGGTTTCTCACTGGTAGAAGTCCTTGTGGCAATTGTTATACTTGCTATCATATCTCTGCCGGTTCTAAGTACATTTTCTAATGCTGCACGTATTAATGCCAGAGCACGAAGAACAGAAAATGCTAATACTGCGATTAATAATATAATTGAGGAAGCAAAGACTATGTCTTTGGAAAATCTTGTTAACAGACAGGGGCAGTATTATTATGCACCTACAACTGATAATAATACGTATGTAGTATCAGATGAGAGAGGTGTAAGCTATTATACAGGTGTTAATGGCGAGAAATACTATATAAAAGCAACATTTGATCCAGGTCCATATACTGATTCGGACAGCACAACAGACAATAAAAAGAATAATATTAATTCTGCAGGACTTTCAGTATACGCTGATATATCTTCGGGTAATAATTTTGTTTTCCGAGATGATAATGGTGATAGTCAGGCATTATCGTGGTTTAAGTCTTATAAAACTGATGCTGCAAGAGACAAGATAACTAAAAAAACTGATGCTGTTGTGAAACTTACATACATTGGAAAAAACAACGGAAAATTAAGATTCAGACAGACTATCGACGTTAAAGTTACATATAGATATGATACAGGTACTATTTACCCGGATTATGTTAAGACAACAACTATGTCAGATTATACATTTGATGCACTTGTCAAAAAGGAAAAAAGGACTGTTATTGAAGATGGCAAAGAAGTGACTAAGGAAGTTGATGTCAATTATATCTCAAGTAAAATTGAGGATAATCTGAAGAGCTTCTATATGTTCTATACTCCTTTTGAGGGTGAAAGTACAACAGAACATTATAATCAGGAATCTATTACTTCTAAGCTGGTATCTGATAAGATTAATATAACATATGATGTTCCATCAGAGATTACCGGAGAGATAGTGGAATATAGTGATTTGAATGTATATGTATTGGAACAGGAAAAGATTGTTAAGACAAGCAGTGTATTTGAGAGTATGCATGTTGATAAAGACAAGGTAACTGTATCAAAATGCATTAATGGTGCTGTGGCATCAACTCCATTAACAGACAAAATCCAGGTATATTCTAATATTAAGAACTGGGCATTGAAGAACGATGTTAATAATAAGAATGTCTTATACAGAATGACAGTTCGTGTATGGCAGTGGAAAGATGAATATAATCATACCGATAAACAACCTTCTGCTGACAGTGCTATAGCGACGGTTACAACAACTAAGGAAAACTAATTAATCAGTGAAAGAATGGGGATGGCGTATGAAAAAAGTATCTTTTCGAAGGAAAAAGAATAATGCAGGTTCTACAATCATAATTGTACTTTTGATGACCTCATTTGTGTTGATTCTTGCAACACTGATTACGACTACTACTATGATTAATCTTAGAATGAAGCTGGCTGCCAGTCAGGCGACAAAGTCATTCTATACATCAGAAGAGGCGGTAGATGAGATACAGGCTGCATTGGGTAAGATTTCAGTTAATTGTTTTAACAGAGCTTATGAGGAGCAGCTTACCAGAATATTCAGTTATAATCAGGTTGAGTCTGGAAGCAGTGAAGAATCTGATACCAAGTTAGTGAATATTAATAATAAGAAAGCTAATGAAGATTTACGAGTTAATTATATGAAGTACCTGCTTCTTGAATTAAAGCTTAAAACAGAAGCGGAAACGACTAATATGCCAAGTATTCTGACAACATCTGTAATTGGCAAGTGGGACAAGACTAAAGACAATAATGTTAATGGAACATCTGTAAGCAGCTTATTTGTCAGAGAACTTAACAGTTATATTGAGGATTATGTGACACTTAAGAATGTTGGTACTGCATTGGAAGTTGAATCAATAAGTGTTATTAATATGTCAGTAACTAATGATACAACAACAGGAGCTGGTTCGGAGACATCTGGTTCTACAGCAGCTACGGGACTTCCAGTCTATGCAGTTGAGTTCAAAGATTGTGTTGTTAAATATCTTAATGAGAATGGAGACTATTCATATATAACATTTGACGGCTCACTTGGTCTTCCAGATATATATATTGATTTTAGAGACGAGAATCTTGTCGGTACATTATTCTTTGCTGATTATTCACTTATAGGTAACAGAGGAATATCTCTTAATTCTGGAAGTGCAACTATTAATGGACATGCATATGCAGGAGCAGGACATGGACTCAATGTTACTAATGGAGCCAATCTTACTGTAGGCTCTAATAAATATATGATATGTGGAGGTACATTCAGCATATTCAGAGATAAAACTACAGCAGTTGCTCTTGCTGATACTAAGAAAGGCAGCATAAAGGCGGGTGCATCTAACTTTACATTGGGTAGTGGTGCTGAGTTATGGGCAAAAGAAATAGTTGTAGGCAATAATGGATATATAACAGCTGAAAGTGGTTCTGATATTAATCTCGAAGATGATATTACAATTGAAGGTAATTATTCTAATGTAGAGTTTAATTCTGGAAGTTCATTTTCAGGCTATGGATATGAAGATCCTGATTCTGCTAAGGAATCACCATATAGAAGTAGTGCACTTATTGTTAATGGAGAACATTCAAAGATTATTTTCTCATCAGGTCTTAGTAAGCTTGTAGTTGCTGGTAGAGCATATATCAAGTTCGAGAATGAAGTATCTGTAGCAACAGGTGAATCAGTATCAGTTAATACTAATCAGGAAATATATATGATACCTGCTGATCTTATAGTAAGTGGAAAGAATCCATCTACAAGAAAAGAAGGAGATCCTAATGTAAGTCTTAATATTGAAATTAATCAGAGCAATTTCTTTGGATATGACTTGTTAAATAAGACATCTACAGGAGCAGATGACTTTATAGAGACAAGAGATTTAAAGATAAAAGCTAATGAAAGTCTTGGATTTAATGAAGATCAGTCAAGAACGTATTATTATTTCAAGTTTAAGAGCAGAGCAGCAAGAAACACATATGCTAATCTCATATATGGAACAGAAGATGAATTTGTAAGCTACGTTATGGGACTGGATTATTATAAGTCACTTCCAGCTAATGCAAAAACAACATATCTGATTGAAGCTAAAAAGCTTTGGACTAAAATCAGAACATCAGTTGATTCATATGCAAGAGTAAGTGATTCTGCAATTGGAATAGAGCATTCTGATGGAGAGATTGTGAGAGTTAACCCATATAGCAGTACTGGAAGCAACTGGTTCTCAGCTAATGGAAATTATGATTTCAAGGGTGAGTTTACTGACAGAGAATGCAGATATAATGTATTTAATAAGATATTAGCACCTCTTGAAAGCGGAACTAAATATACATCTACATCCCAGGCACAGACATATCTGAGTAATAAAGATGATAAGTATGCTCTTATTGATTTGAACAAATATATTGAAGGCGATATTTACGGTAATGTTATTAATAAAAAGGGCTTTGATAAGTTGACAGCATCATCTGCATTCTGTAAGACAGTGGATAGTAAAGTTGTTATTGTATTTAGAAATCTTACTAATCAGCCACTTGTTATAAAGAGCGGAAGTGAAACAAAGATTTCCGGATATGAAGTAACTCTTGCAACTACAAAAGGTATTATTGTGACTAATGGTAATGTAAGAGTTGAATGTGATTTCAATGGAATTATATTGTCAGATAAAGATATTGAAATAACTGATGGATGTACATTATCTAATACAACATTTGATGCATCATTTGGTGACGGTTCATTATGGAAATTCGTTGAGGATAATTCAAAAGCAGATGGTGCAGGCAATATAGCTTTAAGAGCAGATAATGGAGAACTTTTTAAGGATATATTCAGATATTGGAATCCTAAGGTTGGCTCAGATGATGATTCATCAATAAAAGTAGGAGACATGACTTATAGAGATATGGTCAGAGTAAGTAAGTGGAGAAAATATGATGATCCGGAGAGATATATTGAGGAGTCATCAAAAGCTTCAGCTACCTGATATAAACTAAGATTATTAATTGGAGTAAAGTTATGAGTGGAAAGAAAAGAAGAGATTCAATAGGACAATTAAATAATCATGGTTTTTCATTATTGGAATTACTTGTTGTTATGGCAATTATCGTAATTGTATCAACTATAACAGCGGTTGGATTGAACGTGCTGGCTGAAGGTAATGCAAAGAAAGCTAACAAAACAATGTATTCTAAGATATCTGAGTTAAGAACAACAACGATGTCAAAATCAGGTGAATGGTATATGGTAATCAGCTGTCAGGATAATACATATACGTTGGAAACCCACCATGTAGCTAATGGTGAAGATAATATAAAAGATACATCAAAGTTCAGTGCTTCAAGAATAAGCCTGAATTATTATAATGGTGATTCATCGACAGGGTATGATTTAAGAAATAATTCTTTGAAAATTCAGTTTAATAAAAATGATGGTTCATGTAAAAGCGTTAAAATCATTGATACAGAAGAATTTATAACAGATAATCTGGATTCACCACAGTTTGGAAAGATAGTCGCGTCAGTTTCAAGGAATAATACTTACGAATCAAAATTGTGGTATAAAACAGGTCGTGTGACAACGCAGAACTAATTGCTTTTGAGGGAGTGTAGAGGCATGAAAAAGAACAATAAGGGATTTTCATTAGTTGAATTAATGATTGCACTTGCAATATCGGGCATTGTTATGACAGCTTTAGTATTATTGGTAGTACAGTCGGTTAATGGTTATGGCAAACAGACAGCCCTGGCACAGATTCAGAGTGATGTTGATGTGAGTCTTAATCAGATTTCAAAGAATGTATTGGAAGCAGATTTAATAAAACTTATAAAGACAGATGATGGCAATATCAGATGTTATCTGAAAAAATCAGATGATGCTAATATGTGGGGGTATTATTATAATAAGGCAGAAAAAATAGTTTATTATACTAATTCGGATGAGTCAGAACATGTTGTTATGAGTGAATTGTGTGATAATGTTACAGATTTCGATATACGAATAGATACATCTGATTATGTATTTGAAAAAGATGGCGATACAATTAAATCTCTTCCTAAGAATCCACAGGTTGTTGTTACATTAGAACTTAAGAGATTAAATCATACGAGAAGTGTTACAAGAAAATTTACATCAAGAAATTCTATTGGCAATAATGTTACATTTGGAACAGGAACTGATGCTATAACATTAACAGCTGGTTCAGTTAAATTATCAAGTATTCCATCTGAATACATTATTAAAAAAGATGGTACAGATGATTCCGAAGAGGGGTCAAGTTCACAGCCAGGGGCAGAATCGTAAAATGGAGGTAAGATAAATGAAAGCAATGATTAAATCGAATTTCAAGAGAAGAATATTACCTGTATTTAGTTCAGTTGTGCTTTTATGTTTAGTTGTTTTAGTTATTATATTTACAAGAACAACAGAAGCAGCTGCAGATTCTGTAACAATTGGTAACAGAACATATAATGAACATAATAAGATGGTTATTCTTGAAATCGTTCCAGATGAAAGATATGATGCTTTAGGTTGTCTTGTTGCAGATGATCAGGGCGTCGTTAAATGGAAGAGTAGTAATGGTGATGGCATTGTTGATAAGCAGCCTGCTAACAATAAGATTAATATGAATAAAGTTAATAGATGGGATAATGTTGTTTCTGGTTCTGAAGAAGATAATCAGATTAAAGCATTTGAAAGTTATCTTTCATCACATGTAGCAAATTATTTGTCAGCGATTAATACAGTATTGGGAAATGACATTAAGGGTAAGTTTTATAATACTAGAACTAAAACATATATTGATTCTTTTAATGGTGGATTTGAGGATATTGCATTTCAGATAAGATATGATTTAAATAATCTTAAGCTTGTGTTTTTTGATAAAGATGGTAATGAGCTAACAGGAGTTAGAGATGTATTTTCATATTCAATATTTAACAGTAGCAAGATGGAAGGACTTGTAGAAGTTAGATATGTTAAGGCAACAGAAGTTACCAAAGATGATATTGATGATGCATCACTGGTATATTTTTCTAAGTATCCTAATAATTATATTCAGAATATTATGGTAAAAGATGGAACTGCAAGTTCTAGTGCATCTGAGACAACTTTTAATTCAAAGGATAAAGATTTAAAGGCTGATGTAGCATTATATCTGTATATTCAGAATGTTTCAGCAGGTAAAGCTATTGTATGTTCTTCAACAGAAAAGAATCAGTATAGTACTACTAATATAGGTAAGATAACACTTTTAATGGATGGTATAGACGGAGATTATTTCATAAAAGATTTTGCATTTGATTATTCATATAATCAATTGGGAGGTGTGTATAGTGGAGATTATGGCACGGTTGAGGCAGATGTAACAAATAATGAAATAAAAATGACTTTGTATAAAGATCGTACCAATAAGTCAAGTGGAACAGTTGCATTTCCATTTGCTAATAATATGTTTATTAATGGATTTTATCCGAGTGAAAGTGTTCATTATGCATTGAATTCTAATAATAAATCATATTATCCTGTTTATAATGTGGGTGTTAATAACAATTCTCTTAGAAGATTTTTGGTAGAACAGAATTTTGGTAATTCAGTTGTACAGAAGCTTAATGAAACAATGGATACACAGGATGACTATGCCGGCGATGGTAATAATTATAATGGAACATATTATGATGATGCTAAAAATAAACTTGGATTAGATAAAGATTTGAAAACAAGTGAAGCTATCAGATATATTCTTGGTGATTTTGATAATAGTGGTATTAATACAATTAATGTATTGGAAATTGAACCAGCAGGATTTTATCGATATGATTCTGATAACAATGATGATTTAGCGATTATCAGAAGATGGTTTGGTATATCTGATGAGAGAAATGCAGATGGTTCATTCAAAGTAAATAATGGAATAAAAATTAATATAGAGCACTGCTCAATGAATGCCCTTATTGGTAAGAATGTTGATTTAGCTACAGAATATGATCTTATTATTGTTGGAGCTTACGGCAAAGACAGAATGAATATGGGTATTCTTAAGAATGTATATAGTAAAGAAAACAGTAAAATTCAGGAACAGGGTTATTCAAATGCTGTAAAAGAAAATGGTGAAACAGCATTAGAATTAAATGGTAATGATATTACTGAAAAGATGTATAATGAATTATTTGATTATGCATTACGTGGAATGCCGATAGTATTTGACAGAAATATATATTTTGGAAGCACCAGCTATGTGGATACCGATACAAGAATGTATAGTACACGTATGGAAGCGTTCCTTAAAGATATTGTCATTAATCATAAAGGAACTAATGGTAATATAACATATACTAATCTTGATGATAAAACTCAGAATTTACCTCTCCAATTAAAGTATGCCAGAAGACCGGCTTCTACTATAACAGCAGACATTAGTAACTATGATGGAACTTCTAACACATCTTATTCACTGGATGATCTTAAACGTAGTGGAAATGTTGATGGTGATGGTAATATAACAATTACTTTCAGTGGAGTTTTACCAGTTGGAGATTATGCTATTAAGATATATATTGATAAGAATCAGGATAGTATATTTGCAGAAGATTCAACAAGTTCATCGAAGGAATTGTACAGAGCATCTAATGTAAAAGATGATATGGGAAATTATCTGGGTCAATATTATTCAAGTAATGGAAGTACACCATATTCTACAACTATAAAAATGCCTGCTGCATCTAAAGGATATTTTGCATGGAAAGTTGAAGTTATAAAGATAGATGCTAATAGTGTTGATTCTGATGGAAATTACGTGTCTGATGCAAAGAATAAGATTGCTAAAAAGGTTAAATCTGCAAAGACAGGCAATATTGTTATATCAGGTTCAGAAGCAACAGTTCAGGTATTACATATCTTAAATAGTGATGGGGGAACAGGAAGCCTTGATTTAAATGGTTCTGATTTCCAGGATTGCTTTAATGCTACATATGATATTACAAAGCTGAGAATAAATGTTACAGAGATAAAACAGAATGATTTAAATGCTTTGGCAGTAGGAAGCACTGATGACCAGAAGGTAGAGGCTGTTAATAAAGAATTAGAAAAGTATTCTATGATTGTTATGGGATTTGGCAGCAATTATGGAAGTGATTCTACATTAAATCAGAATGTAATAGATGCAATTAATGATTACATTGAAGCTGGTAATGCGGTAATGTTTTCTCTTGATACAATGTCGCCTTTATCTGATGATAATAGTAAGAATTATGTTGACGATAAAAATAAAGGTATTTCTGTAAAGGATTATTCAGATCTAAGCTATAAGACAACAGGATTATTAAGTTCAGTCGGTATGAAAAAAGCGTTTTCTGATCCATTTGCATTTAAAACCGTAAGATATGGCAAGTCTAAAATGGAATTTATTCCGTATAAAATGACTGCAAAGAATGAGATTACCCTTAGTAAATTTTTAGGAGGTGTTTATTTTAATAAACCAGGTAATATAGGAGATGGATTTATTAAATTAACAACAACAGATAATCAGAGTGACACGGTAGCAAAACTTAATTCTGGACAGATTACTAATTTCCCATATACAATTGAGAGTGAAACGGGACTTGTAAATAATAGTGATGGAATAAGAATTGCATCGACTCATGCACAGTATTATGCATTGGATTTTGATATAAGTATGGATTCACTCTATAATTCAGATGGAAGTATGAATGCACAGCCAGTTGTATGGTATACATTTGCTGAATCTAATAATGAAGATACATTTAAGGAAGAAGGTAAAATAAGAAGAAATCAGTATTTTGCATCAACAGACAGAGATGCTATGAATAATTACTATATATATTCATATGGTAATGTTACGTTTACAGCAGCAGGTGCTAATGATATATCTAATGCTAATCCTAATGAGATGAAGCTTTTTGTTAACACATTTACTAAGGCTTTGCTTTCAGGTAATAATCTGCCAGTTGTAGAGTATACAGATGCTGTACTCGATGATTCTGTAGCTACATATAAAAGCTATGTAAAGTTTAATTATGATAAGTTTGCTAATCATAAGTTATCATTCAGCTTTAGGATTCTTGATGCTGATTTAATATCTAATGAGGATTATATTAAGGATGCAGTTATGTATATTTATACAGATCCAGATGGAAGCAGAACAGATGGCGATTATGATCCGAATCGAGATATAATGTTAGGACATATTCATTCATCAGGAACGAATGGAATATCTCTTGGAGATTCTGGAACTTCGGTGATAGTCGGTAAAGAATATATTGTAGATGACTTATTTGATTTGATAAAAGGTATAGCCGGAGTAGATGAAACACAATTAAGAAGCAGACTTGGTATGGGAACATTAAAGATAGGAATAGCAGCTCTTGATAGCAAAGATGGTAAGGGCATTTCTGTTCTTACATTTGATATTAAGAATCTGTTTGATCTTGATTAACTTACGTTATTGATTTAGATTAAATGCTATCTACCCCCTAAAGACTTCCCGATTGATTCGTGATTATACGGATTGGTCGGGAAGTTTTTTTAATATTAAAATATATTTATAATTTAAAATGTAAATATATATTGACATCAATATATTATAATGTTATTATATCAACACGAAATAACGCAACGCGAAAAGGATGGCGAGGAGTATTTTTAGTAGAAGAGAGTGCTTGATGAGATATGGAATACCCAAGAAGGATTTACTTACAAAGTTTACAGAAGAGGAATACAACGAAGCACTATCTAAGATGAAGACTATGTAACAGATGAGACAATCCAATCGAATCAAAGATATATAAGAACGGTTCGATTGGATATTTTTTACAATGTATATATATTTATAATTGCTATTGTATACGAGAATGGAACATAGCTACAGAATTAAAATATAACTAAATTAACAAGAAGAGGAAGTGATATTTATTGTACAGTAGCGTATTGAGTGGTGTTTTACATGGGCTAAAGGCTGAGATTGTGCATGTGGAAGTTGATGTGGGGAATGGACTTCCAAGCTTTGAGATGAGTGGTTTCTTAAGCAATGAAGTGAAGGAGGCAAGGGAGAGAGTAAAGGTTGCTATACGCAACTCAGGTTATGAACTGCCGCCGCAGAGGATTGTTGTTAATATTTCTCCGGCTGATATAAGAAAGAGTGGAACAGGGTTTGACCTGCCTATTGCACTGGCGATTCTTGCGGCGAATGGACTGGTTGATGAGGTTAATCTTGATAAGACAGTAGTTCTTGGCGAATTGAGTCTGGATGGAAGCATTAACGGTGTGAGAGGTGTATTGCCCTGTGTATGTGCAGCGAAAGAAGAAGGCATTGAGAAGATACTTATACCAGATATTAATGTTAATGAGGGAAAGATTGTTGATTCCATGCATGTAATAGCTGCTGACAGCTTAAGAAATGCAGTCAGATGTATTAATGATGGCATTATAGATAATGAAGGAAATGCTATACCAGCTAAAAGACTGGCTAACAGATGTGCGGCACTTGATTATGCTGATATCAGGGGACAGCACGCTGCCAAGAGGGCTACTATGATAGCTGTTGCCGGCATGCATAATATTATGTATATGGGACCGCCGGGGAGTGGTAAGACTATGATGGCAAAGCGGATACCAACGATTATGCCGGATATGACATTTGAAGAGAAACTGGAACTTACTAATATATACAGTGTTGAGGGGCAGCTTGGAGATTGTGGTGGATTAATGAAAGAAAGACCTTTTCGGGCTCCATATCATAATGTGACAAGAAGTGCATTCTTTGGCGGTGGAATGTACCCAAGACCGGGAGAGATAACGCTTGCCGGGAAAGGGGTGCTGTTTCTTGATGAGATGACTGAATTCAAGCCGGATATACTAGAAGGGTTAAGACAGCCGTTAGAAGACAGGAACATTACTATTGTAAGAATGGGAAGGTCTTATACATATCCAGCAGATTTTATGCTTGTAGGAGCTATGAATCCCTGCAAATGTGGTTATTACCCGGACAGAAACAGGTGTAACTGTTCTGAACAGGAAGTTAAAAGATTTATGGGGAAAATAAGCATGCCACTGTGGGACAGATTTGATATGTGTATTAAGACAGAGGAGATTGGTTATGAGCAGTTAGGGGATAAGAATCATGGTGATACTCTTGATTCTTCATATATGAAGCAGGCAGTTGACAGAGCCAGAGCTGCTCAGATTAAGAGGTTTAATGGCAGGGATATTATGTACAATTCACAGATGGGTGGAAAGGAGATTGAGGAATTCTGTGGACTTGGAAAAGAGGAAGAACAGTTAATAGGACGTATATTTACAAGAAAACATATAACCGCCAGAGGATATCATAAGATATTAAAGACGGCAAGAACAATTGCTGATATTGAGGGGAATGACAAGATTAGCTCAGCTAATATCAGTGAAGCGTTCTATTACCGGGGAATACCGGAGGTTGCAATTCATTAAATGGGAGAGAAGTATTGAGAGAAGATTATTATTGGTATTGGGTGAATAATATTGTTGGGATGTCTAATGCAAAGCTTAAGAAACTATTTGCTGTGTTTGATACACCAGAGGAGATATATAAGGCTTCTGACAGATTATTGGAGAGTGTGAATGATATCAGGATGTCTGATATTATGGCAATTAAAGAATCACGGAAAGATGATTATATATACAGGCAGTATTCTGATATTGAAAAACAGGGGATAAGATTCACATATCCGGGTCAGATTAATTATCCGGATAAGCTGCTTAATATATATGATTATCCATATATTCTGTATTATAAAGGAAGACTGCCGGACACAGATAAGCCGTCAGTTGCTATTGTTGGAGCGCGTAACTGCACTGAATATGGAAGGATGATTGCACAGCATTTTGGAGAGAACTTTGCAGGAATGGGGTTACAGGTTATAAGCGGGATGGCACTTGGAATAGATGCAGCTGCACAGAAAGGTGCAATTAAGAATGGAGGCTATAGTCTTGCTGTTCTTGGCTGTGGAGTTGATATATGCTATCCGAGAACTAATATTGAATTATATACACATCTGAATGATTGCGGAGGAATAATTTCGGAGTATCCACCGGGTACAGCACCGAGGGCAGGATTATTTCCTATGAGAAACAGGATAATAAGTGCTATGGCTGATGCACTGGTTGTTGTTGAAGCAAGACAGAAAAGCGGTTCACTTATAACGGCGGATCAGGCTTTGGAACAGAACAGGGATGTATATGTTGTCCCCGGACGAATTGGTGATGCATTGTCAGAAGGGTGTCTTAAGCTTATAAAAGAAGGGGCTCAGGTTATTACTTCCCCAATGGATATTATGGCGACAAAGTCGATTGAACTTTATTATAATAGACGCCAGATTACTGATGAAAAAAGAAATAATTTGAATACTAACAGTATATTTGATGATGGTTTTAAAAAATCAGGGCTTGCAAGCCCTAAAAATATGGTGTATAGTCAAATCAATTTGTTTCCAGTCAGTCTGGAGACAATTATTAATAATTCTGGAATAAGTCTTGTAGAGGCGGAGGGGATTCTGCTTGAATTGGAGTTGGATGGACTTATAGAAGAAGTTTCTAAGAATTATTATATAAGGAAGCATATTTGATTTGGAGGGCTATTAATGCATAAGTATTTGGTTATAGTGGAGTCACCTGCCAAGGTTAAGACTATCAGTAAATTCCTTGGGGCGAACTACAAGGTAATGGCATCACAGGGACATGTAAGAGATCTTCCTAAAAGCCAGATGGGTGTAGATATTGAACATGATTATGAACCTAAGTATATTACTATCAGGGGAAAAGGTGATATACTTGCAGCTTTAAGAAAGGAAGCAAAGAAAGCAGATAAAGTATATCTCGCAACCGATCCCGACCGCGAAGGAGAAGCTATTTCATGGCATCTTGCAGCGGCACTTAAGTTAGAAGATAAAGATATATACAGAATAACATTTAACGAGATTACTAAGAATGCTGTTAAGGCTTCTCTTAAAGAAGCAAGAAAGATTGATATGAATCTTGTTGATGCACAGCAGGCAAGAAGAGTGCTTGACCGTGTTGTTGGTTATGGTATAAGTCCACTTTTATGGGCTAAGATTAAAAGAGGTCTTAGTGCCGGACGTGTCCAGTCTGTTGCTTTGAGAATGATATGTGACAGAGAGAATGAAATAGATGCATTTATTCCAGAAGAATACTGGTCTATGGAGGCAACTCTTAATATTAAGGGTGAGAAGAAACCGCTTGTTGCTAAGTTCTATGGTGATAAGAATGGAAAGATAGACATCAGCAATCAGGAACAGATGCAGAAGATTCTTGATAAGGTTAAGAAGAGTGATTTCGGAATAGAGAGTATTAAGAAGAGCGAGAAGGTTAAGAAGTCACCATTGCCATTTACAACAAGTACACTTCAGCAGGAAGCTGCCAAGACTCTTAATATGTCAACTAAGAGAACTATGAATATTGCACAGCAGCTCTATGAAGGTGTTGATATTAAAGGCAGAGGCACTATAGGTCTTATCACATATTTAAGAACTGATTCTACAAGGGTTGCAGATGAGGCAAAAGTATCATCTAAAGAATACATCGGCGAGAATTATGGGGAGAAGTATCTTCCACAGCAAGTTAGCGCTAAGAAGGATGATAAGAAGATTCAGGATGCGCACGAAGCAATAAGACCAACTGACCTGACACTTTCACCGGCAGTTGTAAAGGAATCTTTACAGAGAGACCAGTTCAGATTATACCAGCTTATCTGGAAGAGATTTGTTGCGAGCCAGATGGCACCGGCTGTATATGAGACAACATCTGTAAGAATTGCAGCAGGAGAATATATATTCACTGTAGCAGCTTCTAAGGTTATGTTTGATGGTTTTATGTCAGTATATAAGAATGAAGATGATGCTGAAGCAACTAATACTCTTGCTAAGGGCTTGGATGAGAATTCAGTGCTTACGCTTGATGATGTTAATGGAATACAGCATTTTACACAGCCACCGGCACATTTTACAGAAGCTTCTTTAGTAAAGGCATTAGAGGAGCAGGGGATTGGACGACCAAGTACTTATGCACCTACAATATCTACAATTATTGCAAGACATTATGTTATCAAAGAGAATAAGAACCTTTATATATCAGAGCTTGGTAATGCAGTTAATAATATAATGCTGACAGCTTTCCCTACTATTGTAGACGTTAAGTTCACAGCTAATATGGAATCATTGCTTGATGGTGTTGCCGAAGGAACTGTTGAGTGGAAAGAGATAATAAGAAACTTCTATCCAGACCTTAAGATAGCTATTGATGAGGCTGAGAAGGAGCTTGAGCATGTTAAGATTGAAGATGAAGTAACTGATGTTATCTGTGACAAATGTGGAAGAAACATGGTTATCAAATATGGTCCACATGGCAAGTTTTTAGGATGCCCTGGCTTTCCGGAGTGTCATAATACTAAGCCATATCTTGAGAAGATAGGTGTTGCATGTCCTAAGTGTGGTAAGGATGTTATACTTAAGAAGACTAAGAAGGGAAGAATGTTCTACGGATGTGAGGGATATCCCGAATGTGATTTCGTTTCATGGCAGAGACCATCAGACAAGAAGTGTCCTAAGTGTGGCGGTTATATGATAGAGAAGGGTAATAAGCTTGTGTGTGCTGATGAAACATGCGGTTATGTAGAAGCTAAGAATGATAAAGAACAATAGTACATGAAATACGTGGAATTGTTGTTTTAGAAGAAGGATGGGAGATTTACAATGAGTGTTCAGCTTCTCGATAAAACGAGAAAAATCAACAAGCTGCTCCACAATAATCATTCAGACAGAGTTGAGTTTAATGATATCTGTGAGGTGTTAAGTGGGATTCTTGAGTCTAATATTATGGTAATAAGCCAGAAGGGTAAGATTCTTGGAGCAGCTGTATATAGTGGAATAGATAAGATAGGAGAATTAATAACTGCTGATGTAGGCGGATTTGTGGATAAAATGCTTAATGAAAGACTTCTTGGTGTATTATCTACTAAAGAGAACGTCAATCTGCTAACACTTGGATTCTCAAGTGGCAATGAACGTAAGTTCAAGGCTCTGATAGCACCTGTAGATATCGCAGGAGAGCGTCTCGGTACATTATTCATGTATAAATGTATTGCTGATTATGATATTGATGATATTATTCTCTGCGAATATGGTGCAACAGTAGTTGGTCTGGAGATGATGAACTCTGTAAGCAATGAGAATGCAGAGGATGAGCGTAATAAGAAAATTGTCAAGTCAGCAATAAAGACATTGTCAGCATCAGAACTACAGGCAGTCAAAGCTGTATTTGCAGAGATGGACGGAACAGAAGGAATTCTTGTTGCAAGCCGAATAGCAGACAATACAGGGATTACACGTTCTGTTATTGTTAATGCGTTAAAGAAGTTCGACAGTGCAGGTGTTATATCAACCAGATCTTCAGGAATGAAGGGAACTAAGATTAAAGTTCTTAATGAAGTTGTGTTTGACGAATTAAGGAAAATAGATAACTGATATTAATGCATTAAATATTGTAATAATATTGAATAAAAAGTACTTGCAATATAATTAATGCTTTGATATAATACGCTTTGTGTGAAAAAGCATGCAGGCGGATTTTACGGCTGGTGCCGGTATACGCGCCGGTGGCCGCAAGAGGTGAAGTTTGCAAAAGATTAATTAACCAATGGAGGTATTAAAATGAGCGTAATTTCAATGAAACAGTTACTTGAGGCAGGTGTTCATTTCGGACATCAGACAAGAAGATGGAACCCTAAGATGGCTGAGTACATCTACACAGAGAGAAATGGTATCCATATCATCGACTTACAGAAGTCTGTAGGTAAGGTTGACGAGGCTTACAAGGCAATCTCTGATATCGCTGCTGAAGGTGGTACAATCCTTTTCGTAGGTACTAAGAAGCAGGCTCAGGATGCTATCGCTACTGAGGCAGAGCGTTGCGGAATGTTCTATGTTAACGAGAGATGGTTAGGCGGTATGCTTACTAACTTCAAGACAATCCAGAGCAGAATTGCAAAGCTTAAGGAAATCGAGACAATGCAGGAAGATGGAACATTTGATGTTCTTCCTAAGAAGGAAGTTATCAACCTTAAGAAGGAACTTGAGAAGCTTCAGAAGAACCTTGGCGGTATCAAGGAAATGAAGAAGCTCCCAGATGCAATCTTCATCGTTGATCCTAAGAAGGAAAGAATCTGTGTTCAGGAAGCACATGCACTTGGTATCAAGTTAATCGGTATTGCAGATACTAACTGTGATCCAGATGAATTAGATTATGTAATCCCTGGTAATGATGATGCTATCAGAGCTGTTAAGTTAATCGTATCTAAGATGGCTGATGCAGTTATTGAGGCTAATCAGGGTGAAGAAGCAGCTCCAGCTGTAGAGGAAGAAGTAGCTGAGGAAGCTTAATATTTAAGCAACGACTTAAGTTTATGTATGCTTCAGCCTGCAAGTTCAGGTTGAAGCATTTTTAAAATTATTATTTATTGGAGGATATGATAATGGCAGCAGTTACAGCAGCAATGGTTAAAGAACTTAGAGAGTCTACTGGCGCAGGTATGATGGAGTGTAAGAAGGCTCTTACAGAGACAAATGGTGATATGGAAGCAGCTGTTGATGTTCTTAGAAAGAGCGGAGCAGCTAAGGTTGAGAAGAAGGCAGGAAGAATTGCAGCAGAAGGTATTACAAGAGTTGCATCTGAAGGCAATACAGCAGTTGTAGTAGAAGTTAACTCAGAGACAGATTTCGTAGCTAAGAACGCTACATTCCAGGAATTTGTACAGGCTGTTGCTGACAAGGCACTTAAGGCTTCAGTTGATAAGGCTGGAGATGGCGAAGATGTATGCGCTATCCTTGATATGCAGTCAGAACTTGAAGAGAAGACTCTTACAATCGGTGAGAAGCTTTCTATCAGAAGATTCCAGAAGATTACAGGTGACTGTGTAGCTTCATATATTCACGGTGGCGGAAGAATTGGCGTTCTTGTTGCAGCAGATGGCGCTTCTAATGATGCAATCAAGGAAGCACTTACTAACGTAGCAATGCAGATTGCAGCTATGAACCCACAGTACCTTAGCAGAAACGATATGTCAGCAGATGAACTTGCTAAGTTAAGAGAGATTACAGAGAAGAGTGCATTAAATGATCCAGCTTCTCTTCCAAAGCCAATCTTAAACAAGTTAATTGATAAGGCTATTAATGATAAGGTATGGAGCGATGCTGATATTGCAACATACGAAGAGCATAAGAGCAACATGCAGTACTTATTCAACTTCCTTTCAAAGGAAGCAGCTGCACAGTTAGCAGAGCTTGCATTAGCTGATGAGGCTAATATCGTAGCAGATAAGATTTTCAACGGATTAGTAGAAGGCCGTGTATCTAAGCAGCTTAAGGAAATCTGCCTTATGGATCAGGTTTATGTTAAGGCTGAAGATGGAAAGCAGTCAGTTGCTAAGTATCTTGCAGAAGTTGCTAAGGCTAACGGTGCTTTCACAGTTAAGGGATACGTTCGTTTTGAGACAGGTGAAGGTCTTGAGAAGAAGAACGAAGATTTTGCAGCAGAAGTTGCAGCTCAGTTAAAGTAATATATAATTATAATCAATTATAATATACGGTGAGTATTAACAATCCTCCGGAGTTTGATATTGGACTCTGGAGGATTTTTTGGAATATAACAGAGATTTAAGACTTCTATATTTGACAGTTATATGCTATAATCATCAATATATGACATTATAGGATATCAATTAATAACTGGAGGCACGTATGGATAACATTAAAAGAGTAATACTTAAACTTAGTGGTGAGGCTCTTGCTAAGAAAGAGGGCGGCTACAATGATGAGCTTATAGAGAATATTGCTAATCAGGTTAAGACAATAGTTAATAAAGGAACAGATGTTGGTGTAGTTATTGGTGGTGGTAACTACTGGAGAGGCCGTTCTAATGATAATATTGACAGAACTAAGGCTGACCAGATAGGTATGCTTGCAACAATTATGAACTGTATATATGTTTCAGAGATATTCCGTTCACAGGGACTTAAGACTAATATTCTTACACCATTCGAATGTGGAAGCATGACAAAGCTTTTCTCTAAGGACAGAGCTAATAAGTATTTTGAGAAAGGCATGGTTGTATTCTTTGCAGGAGGAACAGGTCATCCATATTTCTCAACAGATACAGGTATTGTATTAAGAGCTATTGAGCTTGATGCAGATGCTATTCTTCTTGCTAAGGCGATTGATGGAATATATGACAGCGATCCTAAGCTTAATCCAGAGGCTAAGAAGTATGATACAATCTCAATCAACGAAGTTGTTGAGAAGAAGCTTGGAGTTATTGATATGACAGCTTCAGTTATGTGTATGGAGAATAAGATGCCTCTTATGGTATTCGGACTCGAAGAAGAGAACAGCATAGTTAATGCTTTATCAGGAAAGTTTAATGGAACAGTAGTAACTGTTGATTAATATAATATTAATGGAGGATTTTATGGAAAATATTAAAGATATTGAAGGAAGAATGCAGAAGTCAGTTGACAACTTAAAGGAAGAATATGTAACAATAAGAGCCGGAAGAGCTAATCCACATATTCTTGACAGATTAAGAGTTGATTATTATGGAACACCTACACCAATCCAGCAGGTTGCCAATGTTTCTGTACCAGAAGCAAGAATGATTCAGATTCAGCCTTGGGAAGCAAGCCTTATTAAGGATATTGAAAAAGCAATTCTTGTATCAGATTTAGGACTTACACCTAACAATGATGGTAAGACAATCAGACTTGTGTTCCCTGAATTAACAGAAGACAGAAGAAAAGAACTTGCTAAGGATATCAAGAAGAAGGGTGATAATGCCAAGGTTGCTATCCGTAATATCAGAAGAGATGCCAACGATGCAATAAAGAAAGAGAACAAGGCAGGAGATATCTCTGATGATGAAGCTAAGAATTCAGAGGATGAAATTCAGAAGATTACTGATAAGTATATTGCTATGATTGATAGTGCTATAGATGATAAGACGAAAGAGATACTTACAGTTTAAGAAAATGTCAGGGCTGTTGGATATTTTACAACAGCCTTTTTGTAATTGAATGAATTGCGAGAGGAATCATAGATATGGATACATTTAACGAGAGTCTCGGATTAAAGATTCCGGGGCATGTTGCCGTTATTCTTGATGGTAATGGAAGATGGGCTAAGAAAAGACATCTCCCAAGAACAATGGGACATGTGCAGGGAAGCAAAGTTGTTGAAGATATGCTTTATGTCGTAGATGAGCTTGGTGTAAAGTATTTTACTGTATATGCTTTTTCAACAGAGAACTGGAAACGTTCAACAGAAGAAGTAAGTACTCTTATGGGAATCTTAAGAACTTATCTTAAGGATTGTGTTAAGAAATCCATGAAGAATAATGTGCGATGCAGGGTTATTGGAAGAAAAGATGAACTCAGCCAGGATATTATAGACAGTATCAATAATCTTGAAGAGAAAACCAAGAATAATACAGGGCTTAATTTTACTATAGCCATTAATTATGGTGGAAGAGATGAGATAACAAGGGCGGTAAGAAAGATTGCCGGCAAGGTATCAGAAGGAAGTCTTAAGCCTGAAGATATAGATGAAGATACAATAAGTAATAATCTTGATACTTGGGAATTGCCAGATCCAGATTTACTTATAAGAACAAGCGGTGAGCAGAGATTATCTAATTATCTGTGCTGGCAGCTTGCTTATACAGAATTTTATTTCACAGATATTTATTGGCCTGATTTTGACAGGGAAGAACTTATTAAAGCATTTGAGAAATATAATAAGACGGAAAGAAGATTCGGCGGAGTTAAGGAGGAGTAGATTATGCGTACAAGAATTATGAGCGGAGCTGTGCTCATAGTCATACTTTTCACATGCCTGTATTTTGGAGGCTGGGTTACATTCGGGTTCAGTCTGTTTATTTCACTTGTTGGAATGTATGAGCTTATTAAAGTTAAGAAGCTTGAGAAGACAGGACTGGCAGTTGTAGGATATATAGCGGCAATTACTTATTATTTTATTCTTTTGCTTAATGATCCGGCATATATTTTACTGCTTCTTGTAGCTTCATGCATACTTATGATGTCAGTATATGTATTTACATTTCCAAAATATAAGACAGAAGATGTTATGTGGGTATTCTTCAGTATAGTGTATGTTGCTGTAACACTTTCTTATATCTATCAGGTAAGAATGCTGCAGGACGGAATATATATCGTATGGCTTATATTCGTGTCTTCATGGGGCAATGATACATGTGCATATTTCACAGGTGTATTTCTTGGAAAGCATAAGATGACTCCAAAGCTTTCACCTAAGAAGACTTACGAGGGCGCAATAGGTGGAGTTGTTGGTGCGACACTTCTTGGCTTTGGATATGGATTTGCCATAAGCTCTAAGATGTCAGATGTACTTGTGCATCCTGTATATACATTTGCAATAGCCAGCTTCATAGGTGCATTCCTGTCTATATTCGGAGACCTGGCTGCATCTGCTATTAAGAGAAATCATGATGTGAAAGACTATGGAAAGTTAATACCGGGACATGGTGGAATTATGGACAGATTCGACAGTGCTATATTCACGGCACCTGTTGTTTACTGGGCAATAGAGGTTATTAACAAAGTCTTTGGAGGTTGATAATGAAGAACGTTTCGATACTTGGTTCAACTGGTTCAATTGGAACACAGACATTAGATGTTATTAGAAGAAATGTTGATATTAACGTAGTTGCACTTGCAGCGGGCACAAGGGTTGCTGACCTTGCAGAACAGGTCCGTGAATTCAAGCCACAGCTTGTATGTATAGGTAAAGAAGAACTTGTTTCAGAGTTAAAGACTCTTATTGGTGATATGGATGTTAAGATTGTAAGTGGTGACGAAGGTCTTATTGAGGCTGCAACAATTGAGAGTGCAGAAATTGTTGTCACAGCGGTTGTAGGTATGATGGGAATTACACCTACAGTTGAAGCTATCAAGGCACATAAGGACATTGCACTTGCCAATAAAGAGACACTTGTGTGTGCTGGTCATATTATTATGAGTCTTGCTAAGGAATGTAATGTTAATATATATCCTGTTGACAGCGAACATTCAGCAATATTCCAGTGCCTTAACGGTGAGAACCGTGGTGAGATAGAGAAGATTCTTCTTACAGCTTCTGGTGGTCCATTCAGAGGAAAGAAAAGAGCTGACCTTGAAAATGTACAGTTAGAGGATGCACTTAAGCATCCTAACTGGGCTATGGGACGCAAGATAACAATAGATTCTTCTACAATGGTTAATAAAGGACTTGAGGTGATGGAGGCACAGTGGCTTTTTGGAGTACCTGCCGAAAAGGTTCAGGTTATAGTCCAGCCACAGAGCATAATCCATTCAATGGTTGAATTCAAGGATGGAGCTGTTATGGCACAGCTTGGAAGTCCTGATATGAGACTTCCTATACAGTATGCTCTTTATTATCCTGAAAGAAGAGAGCTTAACACAGAAAGACTTGATTTCTATGAACTGGCTAAGATTACATTTGAAAAGCCGGATATGGAGACTTTCAAGGGACTTAAGCTTGCTTACGAGGCAGCAGCGCGTGGAGGCAACATCCCGACTGCACTTAATGCAGCTAACGAAGTAGCTGTAGCTAGATTTTTAGACAGAAAGATAAAATATCTGGACATTCCGGATATTATAGAATACGCCATGAATGAAGTGGATTATATCAATAATCCAACAGTAGAGCAGATTCTCTCTACACAGAAGATAGTAACAGACATGATAGAAAGCAGGTGGTAGGAGTTGGTTCTTAATGTTATTCTGGCGATTCTTGTACTCAGTATAATAGTTATTGTCCATGAATTCGGACATTTTATAATAGCTAAGGCTAATGGCATAACTGTAGTTGAATTCTCAATCGGATTCGGACCGAAGCTGATACATTTCAGAAAAGGTGAGACGGAGTATTGTATTAAAGCACTTCCTTTTGGTGGTGCATGTACGATGCTTGGTGATGAGTTCCTTGAGATGAGTGTTATACAGTCAGAAGAAGATGATGACGGAGAGCTTACGGATGAAGAAAAGGAAGCTAAGAAAAGAAAGCTTGCTATCGAAAATGGTTATGACATGGAAAAGTCATTTGCAAGCAAATCAGTCTGGGCAAGAATTGCTGTCATAGCAGCAGGTCCGGTATTTAATTTCCTTCTTGCTTTCGTGTGTGCAGTAGTTATTGTCGGAAGTCTTGGCTATGATCCATGTGACATTGATGTTGTTAAAGATAATTCGCCAGCCACAGAAGCAGGGCTTCAGGAAGGTGATGTCATAACTAAGGTTAATGGACATAAGGTAACATTTTACAGGGATTTTTATTTCTACAGGGCTTATAATGCAGATAAGACTCTTAACATAACATTTACAAGAGACGGTGAAAAGATGACAACAACTGTTACTCCGCAGCATATTAAGCAGCAGAAGTATCAGGTTGGAATCATGATGAATGAGAATTGTCTCATAAGTTCTGTTACCAAGGATTCTCCGGCTGAAAAGGCGGGACTTAAAGATAATGATGTTATCAAAGCAGTTGATGGTACTGCAATGAAGAATAGTTCCAATGTGACAGAAGCTATTACATCAAGCGGCGGCAAAAAGGTTGTATTCACAGTTACAAGAGATGGAAAAAATGTTGATGTGACAGTTGAACCTAAGAAGGTTGAAGTTGAAAGCTATGATACAGGCTTTGTTGTTTATGGAGACAGAGTAAAGACTTCTCCTATTGGTACGCTTAAGTATTCAGTGGAGGAAGTCGGATACAGTGTCAAGACTGTAATCCAGAGTCTTGGAATGTTATTTACAGGAAAGATTGGATTTGATTCATTGTTAGGACCTGTTGGAACTGTAAGCACAATGAGTGAGATTGTTGAAGAAAGTAAGGCAGATGGTGCATTTTATGTATTCCTTAATCTTATGAATCTTGCAGCACTTATCAGTGCTAACTTAGGAGTTATGAATCTATTGCCAATCCCGGCACTTGACGGAGGCAGACTTGTATTTCTTATAATAGAGGCATTAAGAGGCAAGCCGGTTAAGAGAGAGCATGAAGGAATTGTTAATTTCATAGGTATGATACTTCTCGTTATACTTATGATTGTTGTATTGTTTAAAGATATAATGGCATTGTTCTACTAATAAAGAAAGGACACAGGGGTTATGTACAGAGATAATACTAAGGTTGTTAAGATAGGAAACCGTGTTATAGGTGGCGGCAATCCTATTCTTATCCAGTCAATGACTAATACACATACAGAAGATGTTGCTGCAACAGTAGCACAGATTAAGGAGCTTACCAAAGCTGGTTGTGAAATTATCAGATGCACAGTTCCAACTAAGGAAGCTGCACTTGCAATCAAAGAGATAAAGAAGCAGATAGAGATACCTCTCGTTGCTGATATACATTTTGACTATAAGATGGCTATTATGGCAATAGAGAATGGGGCTGACAAGATTAGAATTAATCCGGGCAATATTGGAGGAACAGACAAGATAAAGGCTGTTGTTGATGTTGCAAGGGAAAGAAATATACCAATCAGGGTTGGTGTCAACAGCGGTTCACTTGAGAAAGACCTTATTGAGAAATATGGCGGAGTAACAGCAGAGGGAATAGTTGAGAGCGCACTTGACAAGGTTAAGATTATTGAAGACTTAGGTTATGATAATCTTGTTGTCAGCATCAAATCTTCTGATGTAATGATGTGTGTTAAAGCACATGAGCTTATTGCAAAACAGACTAATCATCCGCTTCATGTTGGAATTACTGAGTCTGGAACGATATTCTCAGGAAGCATTAAGTCATCAATCGGACTTGGTCTTATACTTAATCAGGGAATTGGCGATACAATAAGAGTTTCTCTTACAGATGATCCTGTAAGGGAAATAGAGGCTGCGAAACTGATACTTAAGACTCTGGGCTTAAGAAAAGGCGGAATAGAAGTTGTTTCATGCCCTACATGCGGAAGAACAAGAATTAATCTTATAGACCTTGCAGGAAAGGTTGAGAAAATGGTTTCAGGGTATGACCTTGACTTGAAGCTTGCTGTAATGGGCTGTGTAGTTAACGGACCGGGAGAAGCAAAGGAAGCTGATCTTGGAATTGCAGGCGGTGACGGCTGCGGAGTACTTATTAAACATGGAGAGATTATTAAGAAGGTTCCAGAAGAGGAGCTTCTTGATACACTCAGGTATGAACTTGATAATTGGAATGAGTGATACATATGTACAAATTTTTTGGAGTGTTTAAGACGCTGAAGCTGCCAGAGGATCTGGCGGTGTATTTTGAGAATGTTGAAGTAACTAAAGTCTCGAAAACATCGACCAATTCTCTGGCACGCGTTTATATAAAGAGTGACAGGGTAATAGAAAAACCAATAATATTCAAGGTTGAGGATGCATTAAAGAAGCAGATATTCCGTATATCCAACATGGACGTGCGGATTATCGACAGATATGTTTTGTCAGCACAGTATACGCCACAGACTGTAATGGATATATATTATGACAGTATCTTAGCAGAGCTGGAGAAATACTGGACACTTGAATATAATCTTTTAAAGAATTCCAAGTGGGAGTTCGAAAAAGAGGATATGCTTGTATTCACGATTGAGGATAGCTTTCTTGCACATCAGTATGCTGATACACTGACAGATTATTTTAAGAAAATATTCCTGAACAGATTCGGGTTTGAGATAGATGTTGAGTATCAGTATGCCAAGAAGAAGGAAAGCCAGTACGAGAGAGAAAATGCATACAAGATTAATCTTCGTGTCAAAGAAATTGAGAATAATATGATGGCGGCAGCAGAAGATAATGCCGACGGCAGGGATGATAAGAAGCTTACTTCTGAACAGAAGGCAGCAAAGAAAGCTGAGACAGCAGCCAAGCAGAAGGCGGCTAGAGCAGCATTTTTTGCAAGCGACAACAGGGGCAGGGAAGAGCTTAAGACATACAGCAGAAAGCCTGCTAACGAAGATGTTTTATATGGAAGGGATTTTGACGGTGATGTAACACCGATTGAACAGATAGATACGGCAATCGGAGATGTTATTATCTCTGGCATGGTCCGTAATGTTGAAATGCGTGAAATCCGTAACGAAAGAACTATTATTATGTTCAATGTCACAGATTTTACAGACACAATTACAGTAAAGGTTTTTGCAAAAAATGAGCAGGTACCAGAGCTTTCAAGTGTTATCAAGAAGGGTAATTTCTTAAAAATTAAGGGAAATGCTACATTTGACAAGTACGACCAGGAAATATCAATTGCCAATGTGTGGGGCATAAGAAAAGGCTCTGATACAAGACAGGTGCGCAATGACCTCGCACTTCATAAGAGAGTTGAGCTGCACTGCCATACTAAGATGAGTGATATGGATGGTGTGTCTTATGTATCTGATATTATCAAACAGGCAATCAGATGGGGACATAAGGCAATTGCAATTACTGACCACGGTGTTGTGCAGGCATTTACAGATGCATTCCATACGATGAGCGACCTCAAAGGCTCTTATGCCAAGAAGGGTGAGAAGCTTGATTTTAAGATAATATACGGAGTCGAGGCTTATCTTGTTGATGATACCAAGCAGATAGTAACGAATCCGAGAGGACAGAGCTTTAACGATACATATGTTGTGTTCGACCTTGAGACAACGGGATTTTCTGCGGAAGTTGACAGAATTATAGAGATAGGTGCAGTCAAGGTGTGCAATGGTGAGATAGTAGACAGATTCTCTACATTTGTTAATCCTGAGATTCCTATTCCGTTCAGAATTGAGACGCTTACACACATTAATGACCAGATGGTTATGAATGCACCTAAGATAGAGGAGATTCTGCCTAAGTTTCTTGAATTCTGCGAGGGTGCTGTTATGGTTGCACATAATGCGGAATTCGATACAAGCTTCATAATCAATAAGGCGGAGAAGATTGGTATAAATGTGGATACTACCATTATAGACACAGTGCTTCTTGCACAGTTTCTTATGCCAAATCTTCATAATTATAAGCTGGATACGCTTACAAAGCATCTTAATGTTGTACTTGAAAGCCACCACAGGGCGGTTGACGATGCTGCTGCGACTGCAGACATATTTGTCAAGATGATTAAAATGCTTTACGACAGGGATATTCCGGATGTTGATAAGCTTAATGAGGAAGGTAAGATGGATGAGAACGCCATCAAGAAGCTTCATCAGTATCACTGCATAATTCTTGCTTCTAATGAGATGGGAAGGATTAATCTGTACAGACTTGTTTCTGCATCACATTTGCAGTACTTTAACAGATTCCCTAAGATACCGAAGAGTCTTGTTAACCAGTACAGGGAAGGTCTTATTATAGGAAGTGCGTGTGAGGCAGGTGAGCTTTTCAGAAGTCTTGTAAATGGTCGTTCAGAAGCAGAGATAGCGAGAATAGTTAATTTCTATGACTATCTTGAGATACAGCCAATTGGCAATAACAGGTTCATGATTGAGAAAGAGGATTGCTATGTCCAGAATGAGGAGGATTTGCGCAATCTGAACCGCAGAATAGTAGAACTTGGTGACAAATTCGGCAAGCCTGTTGTAGCAACCTGTGATGTGCATTTCTTAAATCCAGAGGATGAAGTGTACCGTAGAATTATCATGGCAGGAAAAGGATTTGATGATGCGGATAATCAGGCCCCGCTGTATCTTCATACTACTGAAGAAATGCTTCATGAATGTGATTATCTAGGAAGCGACAAGGCATACGAGGTCGTTGTAACCAACACTAATAAGATTATGGATATGTGTGAGGAAATTGAGCCTGTAAGACCGGATAAATGTCCTCCGTTCATTGAGAACTCTGACCAGATGCTTCGTACAATCTGTGAAAACAGAGCTCATGAGATATATGGTCCGGAGCTTCCACAGATAGTAACTGAGCGATTAGAGCGAGAGTTGAACTCAATTATCTCTAACGGATATTCCGTTATGTACATAATTGCACAGAAGCTTGTATGGAAATCTAATGATGACGGTTATCTGGTTGGTTCAAGAGGTTCGGTTGGTTCTTCATTAGCAGCAACAATGGCGGGTATCACCGAGGTTAATCCGTTAAGCCCGCATTATCTGTGTCCAAAATGCTACTATAATGATTTCTATTCAGATGAAGTTAAAGCATTTGCCGGAGGCGCAGGCTGCGATATGCCTGATAAGATATGCCCAAAATGCGGAGCGAAGCTTAATAAGATGGGATTTGATATTCCGTTCGAGACTTTCCTTGGTTTCAAGGGAAACAAAGAGCCTGATATTGATCTTAACTTCTCCAATGAATACCAGAGTAAGGCTCATGCCTACACAGAGGTTATCTTTGGAAAAGGGCAGACCTTCAAAGCCGGAACTATCGGTACGGTCGCAGAAAAGACGGCGTATGGTTTCGTTATGAAGTATTTTGAAGAGAAGTCAGCAAAGAATGCACTTGAGGGTAAGCCTCCTATTGTTAAGAGAAAATGTGAGATAGAACGAATAGCAGAAGGCTGTATTGATATTAGAAGAACTACAGGACAGCATCCAGGTGGAATTGTTGTACTTCCAATTGGTGAAGAGATTCATTCATTTACACCGGTACAGCACCCTGCAAATGATATGACGACATCTATAGTAACAACACATTTCGATTACCATAGTATTGACCACAACCTGTTAAAGCTGGATATCTTAGGACATCTTGATCCTACAATGATACGAATGTTACAGGATTTAACGGGTATTGACCCTCTTGAGATTCCACTTGATTCTAAAGAGGTTATGTCGCTGTTCCAGAATACATCTGCACTTGGAATCAAGCCTGAGGATATAGGCGGCACAAAGTTAGGAGCACTTGGAATACCAGAGTTTGGTACTGACTTTGCTATGCAGATGCTTATGGATACTAAGCCACAGTATTTCTCAGACCTTGTCCGTATCGCAGGACTTGCGCATGGTACTGATGTATGGCTTGGCAATGCGCAGACGCTTATTAAAGAAGGAAAAGCTACTATTTCAACAGCTATATGTACACGAGACGATATTATGATATATCTTATCCAGAAAGGACTTGATTCAGAGGAATCATTTAAAATAATGGAAATGGTCCGAAAGGGTAAGGTTGCATCCGGCAAATGTAAAGAATGGCCGGAGTGGAAGCAGCACATGATTGACCATGGTGTACCAGACTGGTATATATGGTCATGCGAGCGAATTAAGTACATGTTCCCTAAGGCACATGCTGCGGCGTATGTTATGATGGCATGGCGAGTTGCATACTGTAAGGTATTCTATCCGCTTGCATATTACACAGCTTACTTTAGTATAAGAGCCACAGCATTTGACTATGAGAAAATGGCTATGAGCCCTGTAAGGCTTGAACACTACATTGCTGAGTACAAAGCCAAGAAAGCAGAAGGTACAATCTCTAATACAGAAGAAGATGAACTTGGTGTAATGCGTATTGTTCAGGAAATGCATGCAAGAGGCTATGAATTCACACCTATAGACATATATAAGGCAAAGGCAAGAACATTCCAGATAATTGATGGAAAGATTATGCCATCATTCAAGGTTATATCAAAGGTAGGTGAAGTTGCCGGAGAGTCAATAGAGATAGCTGCCAGAGATGGCGAATTCTTATCAAAGGATGACTTACGCCAGCGAGCCAAGATAGGACAGTCAGCGATAGATAAGCTTTCGGAGCTTGGAATACTTGGAGATATGACAGACAGCAACCAGTTGTCACTGTTTGACCTGTAATGGGGAATTGAGGTGAGAGGCGAACACCTACTAAAAGCCATCGGATAACAGAATTAGTGGGTGTTTTTCTTATAATATTGCTATGGGAGCAGAGACCTACTAAAGTATCTAAGTATTGTACTTTGGTAGGTCTTTACTTTCTGATTACAATGTAAATGTGCAGAAAGTCAGTAAACAAGCGGCTTCGC